>Ga0137399_10000037_pt1 | contig 41501 bp, 31 predicted proteins | sample czorhiz316metaG_FD_104810 | JGI IMG/M metagenome (GOLD analysis project Ga0137399, IMG submission 104810) | Vadose zone soil microbial communities from Angelo Coast Range Reserve, California, USA - czorhiz3.16 metaG | ecosystem: Environmental > Terrestrial > Soil > Vadose zone | place: USA...
AGCGAGCACGATCAGTGCGTGCATGCAGAACTCGTAGCGAAGCATGCTTTCCATATCGAGCGAGGCGACGCCGCTGACTGAGACGTAGTAGATCACGGCGGCGCAAAAATAGATGCCAATGCGGGTACTCAATCCACTTTGGCGACGAATGGCCGGCAGTAATTCGACGACCGCGATGACGATCAAGAGCAACGCGCCAAAGGTCATCGACATTTGGCTCATCTGGGTCGGATCGTTCAGTTGCGGCAGGAGCCAGCGATAATTCGACGGACGGAAGATCGCCAGGTAATCAGGCTCGATGTTCCAACCAGCCGATTGCGTGAGCATGTACATGTCCCACCGTCCCCAGCGCCATTGGCAATAGATGAAAAAGAAGACGGCGCCGAAAATCGCACCGATCGTCACCGCAGCTGCGCTTCCGTAATTACGAATCCAAGCCCGCGGTTCGCGCAGCGCACTCCAGCCTTTTTTAAAAACATTGCGCACGACTGGAAATGCGGCGCACGGAACTCCGACGATTCGCGTCGCAGACATAACGATTCCGTGGAGTGCGGCCAGAATTTTCGCGGAGCGGCCTTCGGCGCTGCTCCAGTAGATGAAACCAATGAGCGCCATTAAGAAGAGCGATTCGGAATAGCCCGCGATCAGAAAAAACGCGGCCGGATGAGCAGCGATGGCCAACGCGCCGAAGAAACGCAGCGTTGAGGAAAGTTTCCAACGCTCGCAGAAAAGAAAAAAGTAAGTCCAAAAACCCCAGGCCGCGAGCTGCGCAGTGATGAGCAACGCTGTTTCCGTTTCGACGCGAAACGCGACGCGCAACAAGTTGGCTAACACCGGATAAGCAGGAAAAAAGGCGACGTTGGAAACTTCCATCACCTTGTGATTGATCGGCGGGACGATCGTCTGATAGCCGCGGTCGACGATATTTGCGAACCAATAACCGTCGTGCTGGACCAAACTTATGTAGCGATAGGAAAGCGGACCTTCGGGCGCCAACAAAAAAACCGCCACGACCAATTGAACGAGCGTCAAGAGGAGTCCCGCCGACCAAGGCTGAAGTAGCGAAAATGTGCGGGTCACAACATCAGAACCTGGGAGGGCTGAGGAGAAACCAAAGGTTTCAGGATTGCAAGAACTAGTCGCCTCCCGGGCAAGCGCGTTCTGGAGTGGCATAGGTTAGAGTGATTCGCCACCATTGGACGGCGGCGTCCGACATTTATTCGCGCGCGCCTAGATCGACATCTACGCTGCGACTTCTTCGCTCTCGCCGGCAAGCTCGCGGTAAAGCTGTTCGTAGCGCTGCGCGGCCGCGGCCCATGAGAAATTTCGCGCCATCGCGCGCTCCATCAGTTTTCCCCACAACTCGCGATCGCGAAAAATCTCCCGCGGTCGCTTGATCGCGTCCCAAAAGGCCTCGGTCGAGTATTCGTAACAGAGAAATCCGTAGCCGCTGTCCGTCGTTGGATCGTAGTCCTCGATAATCTCCTGGGTCCCGCCGGTGGCACGCGCCACCGGAAGCGCGCCGTATTTCAAACTGTACATCGCGCTCAACCCGGCCGGCTCGAACCGGGACGGAATCAAGCTGATATCCATTCCCGCTTCGATCACGTGCGCGCTTTTTTCATCGTAAATCCGGCGATAGGCAAACTTTGTTGGAAACTTTCGCGTCGCGACTGCAAGCGCGGTCTCGTAGGTTGGATCGCCTTCGCCGAGAATGACGAGCCGAACGTCGTCAGTCAGAAGTCGATCGAGCAACGGCACCAAAATATCGAAACCTTTTTCGCCGACGACGCGCGTGACCATTCCAAAAACCGGGCCGCGCGGTTCGGGATTCAATCGCAAACCATTGAGGAGCGCGTCGCGGCACAACTGTTTACCCGACAATTCGCGCGACGTGTAATTAGCCGGAAGCAGTTTGTCCGTTTCCGGATTCCACCGGGTGTAATCGGCGCCGTGCAGAATGGCGCTCAGTTTGTGCGCATTTTCGCGCAAGACGGCATCGAGGCCGCAACCAAACTCGGGCGTTTGAATTTCGCGCCGGTGTCGCGCGCTCACAGTCGTGACCTTGTCGGCAAACAGAATTCCGCCTTTAAGAAAATTGAGTTTCCCAAAAAATTCGAGCCCGCGGAGGGTGAAGAATCGCTCGTGCAAGTTGGTCAGGCGAAAATCGAGTCCCCAGAAACTCCCTTGCTCGGCGATGTGATGAATCGTGAGGACGGTGGCGAAGGGCAAATGATGCGCTCGAACGTAGACCGGAACCAGCGCGGCCGGCCAATCGTGCACGTGCAAAATTTGCGGGGTCGGCGTTAGACGGCGCGCCAATTCCACCGCCGCTTTGCTGAAAAAAATAAAACGGGCCCCGTTATCTTCGTAAGCGGTGCCGTGTTCGCCATAAATTCCGTCGCGATCGAAGAATTCGTCGCAACGGACGAAAAATAATTGCACGCCACTCGGGCTGTGGCCCTGCAGATATTCGGCGATGTAAGTTTTTTCGCCGACCCGAACATCGACAGTCACGCCGGTGTCTTCCTCCTTGAATGCAGGATTGTCGCGGATCTCGCGATAATACGGCAGCGCCACCGCCACCTCGTGCCCGCGCGACCGCAATTCGTGCGGCAACGCATCCATCACATCGATAAGAGCTCCGGCGTGCTGCAACGGCGGCCCCTCGGCGCTGATCATTAAGATTCGCATTGGCGAGTCGATGTTCGCTACTGGCTCTTCCATGTCAAAAGTGGGCACCTAAGAAAAACTCTTATTTGTCGGATTTTTCCGCACGGAAGGCGTCCGAAATCCCCCGGCGTCCGAATCAGACCGCAACTGTCAAAAGATTACCCTATGAAAACTAATCACTCTTCTAAATCGGGAATTTTCAATTCGCGAGTTCTCGCCGCCGTCGCTTTGTTGGGATTCGGCGCGCTTCTCGCGGTAGTCAGCGTCGCTTCCGACCCGGCCACGAGCACGATAACCGTGCCGACGACACCGAACCAAAAAGTCACTATTACTTGGACGGGAAGTATTCCGCCCGGCGTAAACGGGACGAGCAATTGCACGAATCTCGCCGACACTCCCTTTTCTGATGAGCACAAGCCCACGATCAATGTGCCGGCAGGAGCGTACATCACGAACCCTCACACCAAGTTCTCGTTCCGTATCGAATGGGACGGCGCCGATGGTAACGATGAGATCCTCACTGTGCTCAAACCGAATGGTGCCACGCTCGATTCCAGCGATGGCGGCGATCCGCATGAAGAGGTGGATGCCGAAAATCTCGACCCGGGTGAATACAAAGTGGTCGCCTGCGGTTTCATCAGCGGCCCGAGCCCTCAGAATTACACCGGCAGGCTGACGATCGACACCACGCCACAAGCAACGCCGCCAGCGTCACCGTCGCCGACACCGGCGATTCCGGGCATGCCGCGTTACTATAATTATGCGCCGCCAGCCGCGGTTGGCGAAGCATCCGGCGAACCCTCGATTGGTTACAATCCGGTTACGCACAACGCGATGTACATCGCCGGCCTGCAAACATTGCGCGTAAGTTTTCCGGAAGAAGCGCCCGGAGTGCTTTCTTCGTGTCCCGCGAACTGGCAGGACGTTTCTTACATTTGGACGAAAACAAAATCGCTCGATCCGATTTTGTTCACCGATCAACGCACGGGGCGCACGTTTGTTTCGCAATTGGACAGCATCGTGCCGCCGGCTTCACCGGTCCTCATCGGGTTGAACAGCTTCCTGGCATTTAGTGATGACGATGGTGCGACCTGGACACCGGCACAGCTCAATCCGCCGGACGCCAGCTACGATCACCAAACGGTCGGCGCGGGTCCGTACCCGGCGAGCCTGCCATTAGCCAACGATTTGAATAAAGGCGACGCAGTCTATTATTGCGCGCAAGCGGGCGTGACCGCTTTTTGTTCGCGCAGCGATGACGGTGGACTCAACTTCGGCCGCGCGATGACAATCTATAACGCCGAGACCGACGGTTGCGGCGGAATTCACGGCCACGTGAAAGTTGCGGCCGACGGAACGGTTTATGTTCCAAATCGCGGTTGCAACAGTGTGCAATCCGTGGCGGTTTCGGAGAACGCCGGCATCACTTGGACGGTGCGAAATGTCCAAGGACCGCTCGATTCGAACGGTCAGCCAACGTGGATTGCAAATGCACCGCCGGGAATTCTTGATCCGAGTGTGGGCATCGCGAGCGACGGCACGGCTTACTTCGCGTGGATCGATGGGCGCTCAAACGGCGATGGCCACGCGATGGTCGCGGTCAGCAAGGACAAAGGGGTTACCTGGTCGAATCCTCACGACCTCGGCACATCACAAAATCTCAATAACGCGGTCTTCGTAGAAGCGGTCGCCGGCGATCCGGATCGCGCGGCGATCGGATTCATCGGCACCACCCAAACCGGCGATCACGCGTCAACGAATTTTAACGGCATCTGGTACGCGTTCATCGCGACAACCTATGATGGTGGTCAAAACTGGATCACGGTTAATGCGACGCCAAATGCTCCAGTCCAGCGAGAAGGCGGTATTTGTAACAGCGGCACCGGATGCACCGGAAACAACCGCAACCTGCTCGACTTTAACGAAATTACACTCGATGAAAGAGGGCGCGTCCTTTACGCTTACGCTGACGGATGCGTTGATGAGTGTGAACTGCACGGGCCGAATTCATTCAGCTCGAAAGCAACCATTGCGCGGCAATCGGGCGGCAAAGGCTTATTGGCACAATTCGACGGCAACTTCGCCGAACCAATCGCGCCGAGAGGAGCTTGCTTGTCAGGCCGTCGCGATGATCAAGCGTCGTACCTTAAGTGGACTACGCCAGATAACGGCGGAAACGACATCAGCAGTTACAAGGTCTATCGCAGCGTTACCGGCGCGCCCGGCACCGAAACGCAAATCGGTACACAGGTCGGCAACAGAACAAGTTACAACGATCGCAGTGGCGATCCTTCGGTAGCTTCGTACGGTTATCGCATCCTCGCTGTGAACGGACAGGGCGACGGCAGCGCGAGTAACATTGTCGATCTTACCGTCCACCCGCGAGTGGAAGCGACGGGTGCTTGCAACGCGCCGGGGATCGAGCTTTTGACTGACCCGGTTGGAGACAATACCGATCAGCAATCGCAACACGACATCACTTCGGTGTCCATTGCGGAGCCAATCACCGACGCGACTATCGGCGCGGCCGACAACATTTACTTTACCATCAAAGTCAGAGATCTGACCGCGCCAATCGAACCTGGCTGGCGTTTCTCGGTGCGCTTTAACATTCCGGGATACTATCCGCCGGATCACGCGGTGCTCGGGCCGCAGGAAGATTGGCACGTTTCAATGGTAACTTCAGACGGCGTTGATCCGGACTTCACTTTCGGAACAACCGGCGTCTTCCAAGGCGCGGCACGCTTCTTCGTCACGATCGGCAAACTTGAGGCCGCGAGCACCGTTTCACCGGACGGGACAATTACCTTAGTATTGCCGAAAAGCATAGTTGAACAGAGCGCTATCTGCCCGGGCGGAACATGTCCGAAGATGGCGGCGGGTCAGGCGATTAACGTCACGCTCGCAAGCGTGCGCGCGACTGTCCCTTCCAGTATTCCAGGAACCGGTGGCACGAACGAAACCATTCCGGACTTTACCGGCGCGGCTGCTTACGCGTTGCGCAAAGACGATCTCTGTCTGCCCAACACCGCGCCAATGGCGCGGCTGCGTGCGACGCCCAACAGCGGCACAGTCCCACTTGCAGTGACACTCGACGGGATTGCATCTTCCGATGACGACTCCATCGATCACATTGCGAGTTATACATTTAACTTCGGCGATGGGAGTGATGACGTCACTCAAAACTCGCCAACTCTGACTCACACCTTTAGTCAGATTGGTCTCTATCCAGTCAAGCTGGTTGTCACCGATTCGCGTGGCAAAGTCAGCGCGAACACCGATCAGAAATTGGTCGAGGTAAAACCACCACCGCCGCCACCGCCGCCACCGCCGCCACCGAGTCCGACGCCGACACCTACACCAGGAGCGACGCCGACGGTTAATGTCTCGGCCTCTCCGACGTCGATCCGCGAAGGAGAGACAGCTACTTACACTGTCTCGCTCTCGAATGGAACCAACGTGGATATAACTGTGACCTTCTCGATGAGTGGTAGAGCTACTCTTGGTTCCGACTACGCGCTCAGTAGTAATAGCCAGGTAACTATCCCGGCGGGACAGACATCTGGAAGCGTCACGCTGAGTGCAATTGTCGATAACGTGAAGGAGAAGAAACCTGAAACCGCGATCATGACATTGCAGAGCGGGACCGGCTACAACTTGCCAGCAAGCTCTGGAAAGAAGAAGACTAAGAGCAAAGCTCCTTCCGCTACGGTAACGATCAGCGATTAGTTAGAAATTCAAACCTGGGGTTATTGATTCGGCGTTCAACGCTAACCGCGTTGGACGCCGAATTGTTTTAGCCGAACGCGGCTGGCAACAATCCCGAAAAGAATCGCCCCGGCAGAACGTTTGACCGCCGCGATTCTCTTTATGGTGCCGGTGAGACGCGCGCTCGATCGCGATCGCTAAAAAAGATGCATTCGCTTTCCGAACCGAGGGCGATGCTTTGCCATTTAAGCGGGAACTGCTCGAGCGAGCGGGACCGTAGGATCATGGAAGCCCAGTCGCCGTACTCGCCTCTAATGATGTCGCGAAGTTTGTTTTCGGTGCCACTGATTGGCGTCAAGTATAGCCCGTTAATCGGCGCGCCAATAATGTTGTAATCACCGATCTCGACAAAGCTCTGCGGTGTGTCCGGCAGCCAAAGACTTCGCCGGTCCGCGTACCAGGCGATCGCCCATGGCATGTCAGACGCCGTGACCTCGTCGGCTTTCATCCAGTCGTGTAACACGGAGATGGCCGCCGGAAGATAAGGGGGCCAACGAACCAGGGTTTTTGAGGGTGTCAGCCACGGTGTGCCAAAAATCATTGGCAGTGCGCAGAGAAGATAGAGCAGGGCAATGAATCCACCGCGCGCGGAAAGAGTAGCGATCCCAAGCCGGTTCCATTGAACGAGCAGATAAGCAAGGCCGTAGCAAGTCATCAGCGGGACGAAAATTAAATGCAATTGGTTCGACGCGACACCGAGCTCCTCATTTATTCCGTAGAGGGCCATCCCTAGAACTGCGCCGGCCCACATCGCAAGAATCATCCAGCGAAGCGTCGCGGTTTCCAGCCGTCTAAACGCGTACAGCAGGCTGGCGAAAAACATGACGGCCACAATGCTGAGGCCGAAGTATTCAAAAATGTGCCCGGCCTGTCCGATCAGGCTCGCGCCTATCTTGTTGAGAAAAGCACCTGGACCGACTCCGACCAGATCCAGACTCAGCCGGCGCATCCAGCCAGCTTCGGGGTGGACGATGCCGTCGACCACCGAATAGATCGCGACGCCAGCAGGATTTCCGCAGATCGAATAGGTCCGGATGAGCCACGGCAGATAAACAATGGTGAAGGCGCCGAGCATGAGCGCCACCGCCCGGAGGCGCGGTCGAAAAAGGAAGAGACTAACAATAAGAACCGGGAAAAATATCCAGATCGTGAGCGCGTGAGTAAGAGCGAGCAATCCGAAGCCAACGCCAGTCGCGATCAACGGAATCTGTGCGGAGCTGCCGGCATAATGGTTTTCGACCGCACGAACCAGCGCGTAAACGGTCGCGTTGAACAACAAGAGCAGGAGCATCTGCGGCAAACCCGAAAGAGAGTATTGCCAGATGGTATCGCAAAGCAGAACCAGACCGCAGGCGAACAATGCCAGGCGCCCGTCGAACAGCCGGCGAGCGGTAAAAAACAATACGGCGACCGAGCCGATGAACAGAAAGATCGACATCACGGCGATCGCTCGGTCGCCGGTGTAAACGAAGTCGCGGATGCTCATTTTCCAGTGCGCTTTCACCGGCAAAAGTGCGATGGCATCGACCAGAGGCGGAAGCGGCGCGTTGTAGGTGTCGTACCAAATTTGCTGCGCAACATTTTTACCATGACCCTGGAGTTGGCCCACGGCGCGCGGTCGAACAAACTTTGTCCGCCAGCCCTCGCCGCTGGCAATTGCACGGCCGATTTGTGCCTGGTCCATCGCCTGCGATGTGGCCAGGCCGCGAAAATGGCCGGGCCACAAGTAGTACACCGCCAGCGCGATGATGCCGGCGGCAACTAAGCCGCGCTTGATCCAAATCGACAGATGGCCCGTTTCCAGTGCATGGACCGCTCGTTGGACGAATTCTTCGCTGCCTGGCATTTGTTTTTAGTCGATTCGACGATTTCTAATTCGTCGTTGTGAATTTGCCAAATGAAAAGGCGAGTGATCTCCTTGTTCCAAGCTCACCATTCGCAGATGATAAAGTCCACGTTTTTAAAATGGAGACTGCTAGAGTTAAAATCCTCGGAACGTCGATCGCCTGTGTCACTTATCAATCCGCGCTCGAAGTTGTTCAGAACCTTGCGCGTGAGGCGCGACCGACCGCGGTGTGTCCGGCTAACACGCACATTCTCTCCGAAGCGCGACGTGAACAGAATTTCGCGCGAGTCATGGCAAAGTTCGATCTCATTTTGCCGGACGGAATGCCGGTCGTCTGGGCGATGAATCTTCGCGGCGCAGGTTTAGCCGATCGCGTCTACGGACCATACTTTATGAAATACGTTTTGGAGAGAACGCCGCGGCCGTGGCGCCATTTCTTTTTCGGCGACACTGCCGAATGCCTGGAAGAGTTGCAGCGCGCGGTGATCAAGTTGCAACCCGAAATCGAAATCGTCGGCGCAATCAGTCCGCCATTTCGCGGGTGGACTGAATCAGACGAAGCGCAATCCGCGCAAACGATCAACAGCGCGGCACCGGACTTCGTTTGGGTCGCGTTGGCGGGTGGGCGAATGGAGAAATGGATCATCGGTAATCAATCGCGCTACAATCGCGGCGTTTTCTTGGCGGTGGGCGACGCTTTTACGTTATTGAGTGGGCGAAGACCATTTGCGCCGAAATGGATGCAACGGCTCGGATTGACGTGGCTCTTTCGATTGCTTTCTGAGCCGCGGCGGCTCGGGCCGCGTTATCTGCGTTACAATTCGCTATTCATTTATTATCTACTGCGCGATTGGGTTCTTGGGGCGCCCGCGCGCGACGCATCCGATCAGGACGTGTGAGCTGCTACAGGTTGAAGCCATGCGCTTTCCCAGTAAAGTACGGGGCCCGCTCCGGGGCTGATCTCCTATAAATGAAGTCTGAAAAAATCTTGGTTTGTGGCGGTCGCTAGACCGCAGTGCGATTGGTCTGCACGAAGGGATGAAGGCGATTAGCTCCGTTTCGGTCTGCGGTCTGGGCAAACTCGGCGCTTGCATGGCCGCAACGTTCGCGGCCCGCGGTTTTTCCGTCGTAGGTGTGGATATCGACCCAGAGAAAATCCGTAGAGTCAATGCGGGCGAGCCGCCGGTCGATGAACCGTTGCTCGCTGAGACGATAAAGGAAGGACGCGAACGTCTGCGCGCGACGGACGATCCGTCGGAAACTGTAGCGACCGATGCTTCATTTTTTATTCCGCCATCGCCGAGTCTTCCCGATGGCAGCTTTGCGACGGAGTATTTACTGAAGGCGATGCGACCTGTCGCCAAAGCAATCCACGCCTCTGGGAAGAAAGGTCACATCTTTGTTTGCAGCTCGACCACGACACCCGGCGCGGTCGATTCGGTCCTGATTCCAATGTTGGAAAAAGAAACAGGCTGGAGGTGCGGATCGGAATTCGGCGTCTGCTATAATCCGGAGTTCATCGCACTTGGAAATGTGATCACTGGATTGCTCGAGCCGGACATGGTGTTAATCGGCGAGAGCGATCCGATCAGTGGCGACGCGCTGGAGGAGCTCTATCGGAAGTACGCGCGAAACAAATGCCGGATCGCGAGGATGTCGATCATTAGCGCCGAGCTGACGAAGATTTCCGTGAACAGCTACATCACGATGAAGATCAGTTTTACGAACCAGCTCCGGATGATTGCCGAACAGTTTCCCAAGGCCGATATCAACACGATCCTTGATGCGATCGGGACCGACACTCGAATCGGCAAGAAATATTTGCGCGCTGGTTTGAGTTATGGCGGCCCATGTTTTCCGCGCGACAATCGCCTCCTCGCTTACACCGCGCGGGAAGCTGGATTACAAGCGCCGCTTGCTGAAGCGTCCGATCAGGTCAACGAACTGACAAAGTCTAACCTGCTGCAAAAAGTGACTAGTCTGGTTCCAACGGAAGCGACGGTGCTCGTCCTTGGAATGTCTTATAAGCCCGACACCTACATCACGGAAGAATCGGCCGGCCTTCATCTCGCACAAAATCTGAAGAGACATGGATATCGCGTGCTCGTCCATGATTTCGCCGCCAATTCCGACAACAACCCAGCCCTGCGGGAGTTCGAGTTTGTTTCCGATCTAAACGGCCTGGCCAAACGGGACGATGTCGATCTTGCCGTGATCTGTTGTCCATGGCCGCAGTATGGTTCGCTGAAATTTTCTTCCGTTACGAAAGTTCTCACGACCTGGCAGCTTTAGGCGATGAATGAAACGACAAATCCGACGTGGTTTCAGCGGATAGCTGAATCAGTCCGGCGCGAGCCGCTCAGCGCGTTGTTACTCGCGACGATCCTCGCCACTTTCGTTTATTTTTTTGGCTTTGCTCCACTATTTATTAGAGGGATTTTCGTTAGTGGGACGGGTTCAATTGCGGATTGGGCATGGCAAGCCTGGACTTCCGGTCCGGCAGGGAACCAAGAACACTCCCGTCTGGTGCCCCTCATTTCTCTCGGGCTAGTCTGGTATCATCGAAAGGAAATCAAAAACGCGATCAAGCTTGGCTCGAACAGCGGATTGATCTTTGTCGCGCTGGGAATTGTCTTGTTTTTGTTAGCCGCGCGATGTTTACAACCGCGTCTCGCGCTTGGATCGTTGCCATTCCTGATTTACGGCGCGGTTCTTTATCTTTGGGGCAAACAAGTCGCTCGCATCATTCTTTTTCCGTGCGCCTTTTTGATTTTCTTGATCCCCTTCGGCGCAATCGAACAGGCAACATTTCGCCTCCAATTCGTCATCACAGGTGCGATCGGTTTTTTAAGTAATTTAGTTGGGATCCAGATCGATGCTGTCGGCACAACGCTGACCGCGGTCAACGGAGAGTTCAATTTTCAAATCGCTGAGGGTTGCAGCGGCGTTCGGTCGCTTACCGCCATGACAATGCTTACCGCAATCTATGTGCATCTCACCCAGGACAAACTTTGGAAAAAGCTCGGCATCCTCGCTTTTTCGATCTTGTTTGCGATCGTCGGAAACATCGGGCGACTCTTTACGGTCATCTTAGTCGCGAAGTTTATTGATCCGAAACTGGCGTCCGGAATTTATCATGACTATTCGGGCTACGTTTTTTTCCCGATCGCGCTGCTGGCAATGCTCGGATTCAGCAAACTGATCAATACGAACTGGCGTCAATGGTTTGGGTCGAAAGTCTAGTATGACTATTAAGCGGCTCGCTGCTCTGCAGATCGTTTTGCTCGGAGGTCTGGGATCGGTCTTTCTTGTGCCACGCGATGTGGCCTTCGAGCCAGCAGCGGTGAATGCTTCGCTTCCGCAAGACGTCGGTGACTGGGATGGGACGGACCAGGCGATCACTCAATCTGAACGGGATGTGGTGGGCCCGGATACCCAATTTGCGCGGAAAATTTATCGGAATCCTCGTGGAGACGAAATTTTTGTGTCGATTGTTTTCTCGGGGCCAGACATGAACACGAGTATCCACCGCCCTGAGCGATGTCTCCCGGCGCAAGGCTGGACGATAGCGGACACGCGGTATGTCGAGGTATCAACCCCCGCTGGGGTTTTGAATGTGACTCGGCTGCATAATATGCGAAGCGAGCGACCGAGCCCGGATCGCACCATTACCATTTACAGCCTCAATTATTATTGGTTCGTCGGGCACATTGACGAGACCTCATCGCATCTGGAACGAACCTGGATCGACATTCGGGATCGCCTGCTTAAAGGACGCAACCAGCAATGGGCTTATGTTACCGTAGTTGGTGTGGTGACCAAGGATTTCAGGATATTTGGACGAACCGAAAAAGAGACTGACAATTTGATCCAGGCATTCATTGCTGAGCTCGTTCCAAAACTACAGAAAACTTCCTGAACAGCATCCACGCTCAGATCGATCGAGCGGAGCAGAATTTAATGAAGGTCGTCGTCTTTGCCCATACCCCGCCGCCTTTTCACGGACAGAGCTACATGGTCAAGCTGATGCTCGACGGATTGCGAAGGCCTGGAAAAAGCAACCAGGCGCGCGATCTGCAACTCTTTCATGTGGACGCCAAACTTTCTTCCAATGTTGAAGCGGTTGGTAAATTTCAGTGGTCGAAAATTTTCGCGCTCCTGAGATATTCCTTCGCCGCGAACTGGCATCGGTTCGCGAAAGGGGCAGACACTCTTTATTACATTCCTGCACCGGGAAAGCGGGTCGCGCTGTATCGCGATTGGATCGTGATGTCTTTATGCCGGCCGATCTTCAAGAAGCTCATCTTTCATTGGCACGCGGTTGGGCTTGGCGAGTGGCTCGAACAGAAGGCCAGCCCATGGGAAAAATGGGTTACGCATCGGCTGCTCGGGCAAGCGGATCTAAGTATTGTCTTGTCTGAGTTTGGCCGGGCAGATGCGATGCGCTTGTTTCCGCGAAAGATCGACATCGTGCCTAACGGCATTCCCGATCCGTGCCCGGACTTTAATGAATCGGTCCTGCCCGACCGACAGAGACGCTCTCGCGAGCGGGGCGAGGGGAAACCGACCAAATTCACAGTATTATTCATTGGAGCCTGCACCGCCGCGAAAGGACTTTTCGCCACCCTTGACGCGATTGCTCTGACGAATCAGCGCTTTGATGCGCGAAAGGCGCCGAGTCTTATTCGATTGATCGTCGCGGGCGAGTTTGTATCTGCTGGAGATCAAACGCAGTTTGCGAAACGAATCGCACAACCGGATTTGAATCGGCGGATGGGTACGGACACGAGCAAATCCGAAAGTTTAATTCACTATGCCGGATTTGTAGAGGGCGCTGCCAAGAACGCGTTATTTCGCGAGGCAGATTGTCTTTGCTTTCCAACACTTTACGCGGCCGAAGGTCAACCCGTCACGGTTATCGAAGCTCTCGCTTTCGGATTGCCGGTGGTCGCAACGCGTTGGCGGGGGATTCCAGACCTTGTCACCGGGACCGAAGCACGACTCATTGACGATCAGAACGCAAATGCCATCGCGAATGCGTTGGAAGAGTTAATTAGGACCGAGGCTTCGCCAGTGAATCGCAATGTGTTTCTCGCGCAATATCACGTCGACAAATACATCAACGGCTTGCGGAGAGCGTTTACAGAGATGATGAAGCCCCTATAAGTGTGAGCATCCCGACATTCGCGTTGAAGTGTCACCTCACCGCGAATACGAAGAGGTACCAACCAATCCTTTCCGCGAGAAATTTTTCCACGGCGAAAGGAAAATAGCGGCTGTAGCGGCGTAATGGAAAGTGAGCGACGCGAAAAGTCACATCTCGGCATTTCGCGAACAATTGTCGCGCTTCGTTCTTATTGAAAGCGAAAGCGACCGGACATTCCGGACCATCTGTGCAGTGATGAACGAAATCATCGGCTTTGAGATAGCTCCAGCCGCGTTTCAGAAAATTTTGGTAGTGGATGTCCCAAACTTCTGGACGCTGATTTCCTCTAACGCCAACGATCGTGTCCGCGGTTAGTTTCTCGCGATCCTCGGCCCATCTCCCAAATCGCGATAAAATCTTCAGCAAAACCCGCACGCGCATGTAAAGCATGATGCGCACGTAGTAGTTAAAACTGTTCTTGTGGTAGAGCATGATAATAGCTCTGCCGTTCGGCTTTAGAACGCGCCACACTTCGTTGATCGCCTTTTCAGGATTCGGCGTGTGGTGAAGAACTCCATGCGAATAAACCCAGTCGAAAGTTTCGTTCGGGAAACTGAGCTGCTCGGCGTTTTCACGTTGGAATGTACCGAGCAAGCCGAGAACATCGAAGTGCTTTCGAGTCGCTTCCAACGCGGTTTCTGTCAGATCGACTCCGGTATAGTTCGCACCTTTCAGCGCAAACATCGCGGCATCAGCGCCATTGCCAGTTCCGATTTCAAGCACAGTTTGTCCTTTTGTTTCAGCAAAAGGAACAAGCAACGGTATGTGCCACTCGGTCCGATAGCGCTGTTCGCGAAATTTCCTATAGAAGTCATCAAGGTCTACAGATTTCGGGACAAAGTGCGTTCCGCAAGCTTCGGTATTCCAGAATGCATCTACGTCCGACAATCGCGCTTTCACAATCAGGTTCTGTCGCGTTTTATTAGCTCACAGTTTATCGACGCCAATATTGGAAGAGAACGTCGTTTTATCGCGCAGATGTTTCCGGAGAAACCAGTTGCCGGACAGCAAATCGAGTTTCCCACGGTAAAATAATTTTTGGGATTGCCGTTTAATTCGAGCGAAGAATTCTAAGAACTTTCCTCTGATTCCTCCCGGAAAACCATGCTCCTTGCGGATAATCAAGGATTCCCGTCGCATGTTGCGTGACACTCGCCGGTCGGCCGACTGTCCGTGCTCATGCATTCGGTAGTTTGCCAGAAGCTGCGGAATGTGCCCGACGCGGCAGCAGTTTTGCCCGAGCCGGAGAATAAACTCCAGATCGCAGCAATTGAGAAACTTCTCGTATTGATAAGCACCCAGCCGGTCATAAACGTTTTTCTTCACAAAAAGAGTCGGGTGAATCACATAGCAAACATTGCCGAAGCGCAGCACGTCGTAGTCATAGCAAGCTTCTTCTCGACGGAAAATCTCTCGGCTCATTCCATCGACATAAACGACATCGCCAAAAAGGGCGTCCCAATCCGGGCTTTCAGTGAAGGCCTGCGCAACTTTTTTAAGCGTTCCTTCGCGGTAACAATCATCGGCATTAAGAATCGCGATAACGTCGCCTGACGCGCGTTCGATTCCTTTGTTCATTGCATGATAGTGACCCTGGTCCTTTTCTGAGATCCAAATCAAGTGATTGTAATTGCGGATTAGGTCGACAGTGCCGTCTATCGATCCACCATCGATTACGATGTGCTCCCAATTTTTATAATCTTGGGCGAGTACACTTTCGATTGTTTCGCGCAAGGTCGCGATGCCATTGAATGTTGGCGTTACGATCGAAAACTTTGGCGGCACCGACATAAGCCAGCAACTGCTTGGTTACCCCTTGGCGACAGCGAACTGAGTGCCTACACGCTGACCTTGCTTCGGCGAGGAAGACGTCGGGGCTTCGACAAGGACATTGCCCTCCCGTTGTAGACGAAGGAAGACGCCTGCCAGAGCAAACTCGCGCGGCAGGAAAGAGCCGACGTCTTGTGCACCGATCCAATAGCAGACGATCCAGGCGGCCAGGTACAAGGCAATAAAACGCAAAGTGAAACTGCCAGGTTCATTCTCCGGTCGGCCTACTTTGAAAGTCTGAACAAGGAGCCGGAAATTCCAAATCACGAAAAAAATCGTCCCAATAATTCCGAAGCAATCCAGGGCGGCGAGGAACCCATTATGAATATTGCCGGTTTCAATCGCTTCCCGATTCGAGTTTGGATTGTACTTATAGACGGATTTCTCGGCCCACTGACTCTTGAAGCCGAACCCTCTTCCCAAAAACGGCTGCGCGGGAAAATAGTCTTTCAACCACAGAGTCCAAACTTGCCACCGGAAATCATTGGAACCATTAGCATCCATCACCATGTCGGGGTCCCACTTGCCTGGAAGAAACGTGAGACTTCTTTGCATCTGCTTCGGCAGCGTAACGATCTCGGAATTAATGAAGGAAATTGCAAACAAGCCGATTGCGACTACTGGCAAAAATGCAAGAACTGCAAATTTTAGATCGCGAATACCAGCGGCAATAGCAACCGTTAGGGTGTTGAAAACGGCGGAGCGAAAGCCGGAGTAAATGACCGAGATAGAGCCGGCAACGAGAGCGATGAGACGGAAGAAATTCGATGGGTGCAGGATTTGCGGCAAGGAAATGGAGGCCAGAACAAGGGTGATCAGGATGAACCCAAAGTTACCAAAAGCGCCGACCCGCCCCGTTATATCCGGACTTCCCGTGACGATCTCTTCCAGGCTCGCGGTCGAGACCGCGGAATAGAACGGATAGATTACATATACCGAGCTTGGTACTATCTTCGTGATCACGGCAATGGTCAGGTCAAACAGACTCACCCCGAGAACCACATAGGGCAGCCTGGCCCAGAGCTTCGCGCTCATTGGGATGCTCATGATCACAAAAAAAGCGGCCAGGCCGACAAACACATTCACATAGTTTCTGCCACCCCAGATGCTCGAGCCCAGGAACTTCATTCCGAAACGATCGTGCACGCCGTGTAACGTAATTATAGCCATGAAGGCGATGATCATGAGCAGATCGGCGCGTGCCGGCCACTGGATACGCGTTCTCTTCAACACGGTATCTGTAAGGAGGAACTTCGCGACGCCGATCGCCATCAGAATTTGGAAAGGAGTGAACGAGCCGCCGAGAATTGGGAACGTTCCACTAAGGAACGATGAAGCGATGGTGAGGACCCAAAAGAAACCGCCGGAGAAAAGCGAAACTGAAGCCACAACAACGATCAGCGCTCCGAGAAGCAACGGCCCGTAATTGGACGAGCCGATCTGGGTGCCGAGAAACACTGCCAGCAACAAACCGGCGACACAGAGGGCGAATAGCAGGAGTTTCTGTGCGACAGCGGGGTTAAGCATGGAGACGTATCTTGTGACCGCCGCCCGCAGCTTATGACATTTCTTAAATAGTGCCTAATGGTAATCATCGCCGCCGCCCATTGGATATCGTTACCGCTTGCCGGCCGGCCGATCTCGCAATTTTTCGACTGGCGCTAGCATATGAGCCTCGGGACAATGAGACTCGAAGCCTTCAATACCCTGCGATTTGCCGAGGAGGCAATTTGTAGCACGGCCGCACAAATTCCGCCGTCATTTCGCTCAGTTCACGCAGCGACCGTTTGATAGCCTCAAAGATAGATTCTGAAGGTGGATGATGCGTGTTGTTTGCAGCTACGAAAATTGGGACTCGAAATGGGTTCCACCGCAAACTGTAATCGACGCGCCATTGATCGTTCGCCCAGATAATCGTCGGTTTTCCGCAAAGATTGGCTAAGTGCATAGGCCCGCTGTTTTCGCCGGCGACCGAGTGGGCGGAGCAGATCGCCGCCACCGTTTTTCGAAGATCGACATCGCGATAATCGTCACAGTCTGCCGGGGCATGGGAGTACTCGGGGTGTCCAATGCAGGCGATGGACATTCCGTGGTCGCGGCAACGCTTTGCTAATTCATCGGCCGATTCAGTCGGATAGTTCTTGTTTTGATCCGGACCCGCCTTAAGCACGGCTCGGAAATGAAAAACCACGTCGTAGGGTTGAGCACGAACAGGCGATTCCGTGAACAGCCGAAAGTTCTGTCCCCAAATAGCTTTGTGGTAGCGCGTGCACAACAGCGAAGGTTCGAAGATGTCGAAGTTGGTTAACCCGATTGCGGCAGCTCTTGCGCGGGCTGTCGCGCGCGCTTCGCTACGCGAAAAACGGCCGTAGCCGTACCCGGCGCTCTTAAGATCGACATCATGGTAGTGAATGTTGCAACCTTCGTACAAATAATCACGGCCGGGATAGGTCAACACGTGTACTTGTTCGTAGTGAGGTCGACGGGCACGAACAAATCCTTGCCATTGCATTAGCTCCCAACCGAATTCACCGGCAAATGGTCCGGCAAAAAGATTTCGCCTAGGTAAAGACCATTGGCGCAGCATCGGCAGAAACAACGAAAGTTTCTCTTTGAATGTATATTGGAAACTCGGCGTAGCGTCCGGCGAGGGCTCCTTCATTACATTGGATTTTCTCTCAACGTCCATCGGAAAGGCGAACAGAGAGGCGCCTTGGTAACAGCCGAAGAATGAATCCACACACGCTCGACGGTAAAATCGCCGCTGCGATTTCGACTGGATTGCATCGCATCGCGAGCAGACGCAACCGGGCTGAACGTCGGCTTTGCGTGCTCGGCTGTGGTGAGATTTTCTCAGCTTCCATCAATCCGAATTCGCTCACGTCATGCAGGCGAACGCGCCAGTTGTCTAGCGAACAAACATACGGAACAAGCCATTTGCCTTTTCGCATCCGGGCGTCGTGAGCAAAGATTCGTCCACCGACGGGAATGAATGGCTCGAGCAGATAGAACTCCGTAATCTGTTCACCGGGATTGTTACCGCCGTCGAGAAACGCAACATCAACAATGGCCCTGGGCCCCTGTTGGCGGAGCCACTCTGGAATCACGTCCTGAGAAAACCCAAACAACGGAGTAAAACGGTGTAAGGCATTTGGCGCACCCTGTCGTATGTTTTCCAGCATTCGATCGTAAATACTCTTATCGGCTTCGATGCCCCAGAGATGGCCCTCACCATTTTGCTCGAGCGCTGTAAGTAAATGAATGGTACTACCGCCACCGAGCCAGGTCCCTACTTCAAGAACAACCCGCGGGTTTCTAGTTGCGTGCAAAACGGCCCCCGTTAGGACCTGCCGCTCAGCTTCATTCAATTGCCCCTCGATCATTTCCGAAACGACAATAGTTCGCGGTAGACGCGTTCGTGTCCTTGAGCAATCACATCCGGATGGTAACGCATCCGCATTGTTGCGGCGGCCGTTGTCGGTCGAAGACAGTCTTGTTGTAGCCATCGGGTAATCGCTCTGTATAGCTGTTCCGGTTCTTTGGCATCGAGCAACTCTGCGGTAGCAACTTCGTGCGCGATGTCCCGCAGACCCCCGGTCTGCGTTCCGAAAAATTTCAGATTGCGCGACAACGCCTCGGCCGCGACCAAGCCGAACGCTTCTTCAGTTGGGACGTGAATTAGCGCCGATGCCGTATCGTAGGCCATGATCAGCTCGTGCAACCTTTGCGAATCGGTGTGTTTGATGAACGTCTTTAGCTCGGGCGCGTTGATCCGATGAAGGAATTCACCTGCGTACTTGCTGCGCGGATCGGCCTTTCCGATAAAATTCGCTTGGAACGTATGGCCTTGGTCATGCAGCTTTTCGAGAACCGGTAGCAATTCCAGTTGCCGTTTATGTGGCACAATGGCACCGACGTTTAGCAGTATCGGCGGAGAAGATGTCGATCTCACTGGCAGCGGTATTTCAAAAAATTCGCGGCGCACGGCGTTCGGCACAAGCCACGTGCGGCACGCACGCGGCCTAACGACCGATTCAGTGTAACGCGAATTACAAAACACCCCGTCCGTTCGCGGAAGCGTGAATCTTTCCAGAATCGCCGCCCACCACCAATAAGTGCCGATCGGCGCTCTTGTTGCTCGGACAATCGGTACCATGTTGCCATGAATCGTGACCACGTTTGGGAACCCGGAAAAAACGGCGCTCAACGCACACTCCCGTTCCGTTCCCTGACCATGAACGATGTTCGGTTGAATCAGCTGCAAGCGTTTTCGAATGGCGCGGATACAACCCTGGTAACCGGTACGCAGCCAGCCAATCTTCGGTACATCGACAAGATGAAACCAGATATTGCGCGCGAGCTTTTCCGGCGCTTCCATCGGCCTTTGCGTGCAAGAGACCACGTGAATTTCGAGTTCTGAAATGGTCGCAAGTCCCTGGAGCAAAGCTTCAATCGCTGGACCGAAAACCGGCGTGGGAAGTTCGTAGCGCCGGTGGTGCTCGCGATTATCCGTGGTCAGGATGGCTATTCTCATCGATTCACGTTGCGACCTGCCCGGTGGAAGCCGAGAACGATTCCCAGAGTGTCTTTCGCATTCGCTCCGCATCAAACTCTGCATGGGCACAACGTTGAACTTCAGACCGAAAAACGGCCCACGGGTTTTCGTTCGACAACGCGCGTAGCAATTCTTGATCAATCGCCGCTGGTTTCGCGGATGCAACGCAAGGACCGATATCGTAGGCCCGGGCGAGCTTGATCAAACTGCTTTCTGGATGTCCGAGTGTGATAATGGGAAGCCCGGCTGCCAGATAGGACACAAATTTCGTTGGCAGGCTGAATCTATTATAACGGGGATCGTTATCGTCGAGCGACATCGGCGCGAATCCCCAGGCGAAATCCTTGAGCGCATGGGACAATTCGGCTTCGGAGTAAAGTCCATGTTCTTGCATGCACGACGGGTCGAACCATGGACGTGCGCGATAAGAATGTGCACTGAAAAATTCGAGAGAAATGCGTTTTGCAAGCTGAGGGCGAACCCGCTGCAACGCCTCCACAAAACAGGCGAACGTTTCTTCGACAATAATCGTTCCCGCGTACGCGATCCGGATCTCGGCGGTCGGGGAGCTGGCTTTGTCGGCAAGGTAGGAGAAATCACTTGGTTCCAACCCGGCCCGGACCAGCGCGCCATTGTGACCGGTGCGGCTGTGCAAATCGACCAGCATTGGTTCGGATATGGCGTCCCGTGTGGTTGCCGTCGAATAAAGCGCATCAGTGATCGCGGCCATTCTGCGAGCGCGCCGTAAGCCGAAACGAAAGACACAACTGTTGATGTCTGCGAAATCGTGGATCGAAACGTGAAAAGGAATCTCGTTACCCAAAAGTGCGCGGCCAAGAGGTGGAATGGACCAGCCGTGCGGAATCGCCCAAATTACATCTGGTTTCAAACGGCTGATCGTTGTGCGCAGATGCAATGCGGCCAGAGGCGCCCACACATTCTTCAAAAGCGAGGACTTGATGCTACGATAACGACGATGAGGGTAGAGGCGTTTCGGAATGTGCGCGACGCGGTGGGCCGCAAGCGGTTGGTCGAAAGGGGCGTCGCGATCAGTCAGGCAGTTCCACCAAAAGAGTTTTTCTTGCGGCCAGCCACTTAACATCTGGCGAACGATCACCGGGCCGCCGCCCGAGGCATTCGGCGCAAATTCGGTAGCGACCAACAGCCTGGGAAAGCCTGGCCTCACTTGGAAGACTGAGAAATTTGTTTCGCCGTTTCCATCTTCTGCCGCCGTCGCGCTTTCCAATATTCAACGCAAATCAGCGCGTGATGAACCGAGCCGTTGAATGCCGCCGACGGAAAAATTCGCCCTTCGATTCTCCATTGATCGCGTAACGTGCGCAGCATCTCGATCACGAGGCGGGAGAAGAGGGTTCGCACTGGTCGGATGCGAATTTCTTCCCAGCGATCCGGCCAGGCAGGAGAGTGCCATCGCCAACACGGGAGATCGGTCGGTTTTTTCATCAGCGATTGCGCAATTACGCGGCGCCAATGATAAGCTTGGCTTCGAAGTAAAACATTGCGAAGTCCGTGGGATCTGCGCGGCGGTCGATGATGCAAAATCAGGTCGAGCGCCTCATATTTGCCGTCTGGAATAGGGACCTGCTCAACCACACCAAAAAAGCGTACGTGTTGTCGATGAAAGAAAAAGATTCTTCCGGGCGAATAATTTTTCGAAATTTCTCGCCGTCCATTCCAGAGCGGCCAGATACAGGTATAGCCGGAAATTTCTTCAGCGGGTTCAGGCGCTCGTCGAAAACGCGCCAACCATTGTCGCATTTCCTCGCTCGGAAATTCATCGGCATCCAATCGCAAAATCCAGTCGTGTGCTGCCTGTTTCCACGCAAACGGCCAATGCGGTTCCTGCTGAAAAGCGCGCGGCCTGATGAAGAACCGGCCATCATATTTCTTAACTAGTGACTCAACATTCTGCGCAACATCGATCTCTTCGGGGCCGTCGTGGACAACAACAAGATCGTCGTAGCAATCCGTGGATTCTTCCAAGAGTCGCTCCAACAGATCGCGCTGTTTGTAGATGCAAACGACAAGGGAAATGGCTGGCATAAACGACTAGATCTCGCCCAAATATCTGCGCTTCCACGTAACGAGTTTTTCTTGAGCGGCGAGCGGCAGCAAACCTACTGTTATTTCGTACAACCGAACACGAAACTGGCGACGGAATTGAGCGAACCGACGCCTAACGGTAAACAGCTCGTTGTCATCCGTTCTAGCGTACCAGTCGTTCAAGCCGTCGCTTAAAAAGCAGCGATATCCTTGAGAGCATAAATATCGGCGGACTCTGCGATCATGTCCTTGGAAGTTGTCTTCCAAGACCAACACGCGTGGATTCCATTTTTTCAGGTCAAAGCCTCGCAAGACACCTAGCTCAGCTCCCTCGACGTCTACCGTAACGAAATCAAGCGTTGTAACTCCTGACTGCGATAAGATCGAATCAACTGTTACGACAGGTACGGTTATCTCTTTTCCTACTGCTCCGCTTTCGACGATTTTCGAAATGTTAGCCTTTGTGAAAACCGTTGTGGAAAGATACTCCGCGCCCTCCGCAATCAGGAACCTCATCGTGCCCGTTCTATCACCTGCCGCGCAGGAAAATACTTGCGCTGACCTATTCTCTCTTGCCCTCTCGGCCAATTCTGGATTGGCTTCAACTAAGACGCATGACCAACCTCTCTTTTCGAAATAATAGGTAGTGCTATCCTTAACGCCGTCTAGGGCACCTACCTCAAGACAAGTTCCCAACCTCTGCCCTTTAAAAATGTCAGCTAACCTGGTGTCCTCGCCAGATTGAGAATAGAAGCATTTTTTCTCATCCGTAATAGACATGTTGTGAGACGATTTTGATACAAATCCACTTCTCTCAAAAAAGAACATTCATGGCCGGCTTCTTCGAGAAAACCGCCATTGGTGAAATCGGGCCCAATAATATTTTGGACGAAGCGATATTTGCTCGCCTGGCGAATGACCAAACTGTTGCTCGTCGAGATACTCTCCCGCCGCCCGCGCCTTCTTGAGATCATCTTGCGCGTTCGGATTGCTCGCGCCGGTTACGGCTGCTTCTAAAATCGTTTCGAGGCGGCGAGTCGATTCGCTTGGGTTGGAGAGCGTGCGAATGTGCGATTGCGCATTGTGGCCGAGCTTTGTGCGAAGATCGACATCGTCCGCCAACGTGAGGATTGCCTTCGCGACGGTGGATGCCGTGCTGGCAATGAATCCACACTCACCGTGCCGAACGAGTTCAATCTGCGCCTGATCCAGCCAGGGCGTTGAGTTGGCGATCACCGGCTTGCCGTAATTCATCGGCTCAGCAATCCCATAGCCAAAACTTTCGCCAACACTCGAAGTATGCAACACGACATCCAAACTCGCCGTGGTTAGGGCGAGTTCAGCCGGATCACTTGTCGCGGGAAGAACAATGAATCGTTCACAGTCGGACGCTCCTTTGAGCGACTGCGCGACCGCCGGCGGCGGCTCGCGTAACAACAATTTAATATGCGGATTCTGCGCGGCAGCGATTCGAAATGCGTCCACCGCCAGATCCGTCCATTTGTTCGGCTCCGGTCTGGACAGACGGCCGAAAAGGATTTCATCAGGTTTGATTCCATGGAGTCGCCGAAAATTCTCCCGTTCAGATGCGCTGGGTCCATCATCGGGATCGAGTGGATAAACCGCGACGCTGGCACGTCGAAAGAACTCTTCGTCGAGCGATTTAAAATAGCGTCGCGTTGCTTGGACGCAGCTTGTCCATGAAATGAATAAGCGAAAATCGGTCCACTCATTCTCTTTCGGATTTTCCAGTTGCCCGAAAATGTTCGTTTGGAGGATCGGGATTTTTTTTGGCAATGCCTGCAACGCTTCGCCGAGAACGTCGCCTTGATGCGCATGACCCGGAACGTGCGCATGAATTGCATCCGGCTGAATCTTGCTCAACGCGTTGGCGATCGAAGCAGAGTGAGCGGGCAAGATTTGCACGCTAACGCCAGCGTTTTCGAACTGCGACCGGCGAGGCCCATCGGCAAAGGAAATTAGATGCAACTGATGCCCGCGGTTGACGAGCTCGCGCGCCCAGATACCAGCGGCCTTTTCTGAACCGCCCAGGCCAAGCTGGTTAATGAAGGTAACGATTTTCATCAACCCAGGTCTTTTTCAAAAAGCACGCTCTCGAGTGACTTCTGATGCGCGATCAAATTGTCCCGTGAGAGATGCTCCCTCGCATCTTCAGAAAAGTCGTTCGCACGGGATCATGCAATACCCACACCGCGATGATGCAGCCATGCAGACACGCTGGGATAAGTTGCCATAGCGATAGTCGGGGCAAAAAGAAGATCGTTGATGCAAAGGCCAACCCGATAGCGATCTGAAGACAGAGATGCTTCCAGGTTCGTCCTGCCAGCCAGCCACCTGCATTCAAGAGTTTGATGACAAAAAGATCCTGAGCAATAAGCGTCACTCGGCTGAAGAGAAACGCCCACGCGACACCGATAACGCCCATCCATTGCCACCCCACATAAACACCCGCGACCAGAAAGATGCAGGTCAGGACGTTGAAAAGCAGACCAGTTCCTACGCGATTCAACGGACCAAGCTGCGCCCCTGAGATATTCGAAATCGCGCTGAGGCAGTACCCGATTATGATCGGCGGAAAAAGGGGCGCAATTTTGAGGCCGAGGTCGCTGCCCAGCCAAAGGCGCAACAATACGGGATGCCAGACGCAAACCCAAACCGAAGCGAAGACGTACCAGGGAAAAGTGAAATCAAATACTTCGTTATATACAGACGCGGCCCCCTGACGACTTTCAATTCCGACGGCGCGGCTCGTGTTATGAAACACGGGACCCATGACAGCTACGCTCAGACCGTGGATTCGTCCGCCGACATTTGAGCAGATGGTATAGCTCATAAAATCCGCAGCGGGCGCGAGTCTTCCTAAAAAAAGTCGATCAAGCGACCAAAGAAAAGAACCCACCACAAGCGAAGCGAAAGTCTTTCCAGTATACGAAGCCATTTCGCGCGCGCGTCGCCATCTGGCATCGTCGAAACCAAGATCCAACCGATACCATTTCTTAGCGTGCCAAACGAAAATCGCCAATTGCAGGGCACTAATCAGTGCTCCCCAAAGGACCAGCACTAGCGGGTTGTGTGTAATCCAAGCGAGGACGATCGACGGAATGATCTGCAGAATAGTGGTCGCAATCCGGACAATGGAGAGAAACCTAAAGTCCAAATGGGCTTGCGAGAGAATCAGCCAAAACTGGCCGTAGTAGGAAAGGAACAGGCTCACCGCGCCAGCGACAAACGACCAGCGCAACAAATTGACGAACGATGGATCGACGTTGAACCATCGTGGACCCCAAATCACTCCAACGGCGCCAAAAACAACGCCCATTAGCACGAGTAGCGGGATGCCAATTGCGTTGCCGGTTCCCCAGTACTCGCGGACGGCTTGGGCATCGTTGCGACCAAGCGCGACGCCGACGTAACGACCAACTGCCACTCCTAGTCCTAGATCAACGAAGCCAAAAGCGCCTGTAAACGTGAGGACGTAGAACCAAAGCGCGTACATTACCGGGCCGAGAGAGCGATAGAACAACGGTACCGAGACAATGTTTAGTACGCTTACCGTGATTAGCGGCAGGATGCTCCACAGGGTTTGCTTTCTTAGGCTCATGTTTGCCGACGCGTAATCCGCTTCAAAACTTTGCTGCCGACAATGAAAGAGCCCGTCACGATTGAGAGCGCGACGAGGCCGGCCAGACAAGTGGGCCGGTATGTGTACATGAAAATCGCAGCTGTTTCGCTGGCCGGAAGATTGATCGTCGAAAACGGTGACGCGCCGTGCTCCAAGCGAATCGGTTGTCCATTCAGTCTCGCTCGCCAGCCGCCATAAAATGTGTCGGTCCGTAAGAGTCGATCCGCTGCTCCCGGCGCGACGGAAACAGTCAAAGGGTTCATTGTTTCAGCTGTGATTGTCACTGTTGCGCGGCTTAAATTTCAGTTTGCGAGCACTTGGAGCGAGCCAGAATTCTTTGTATTTTCGGAACGACCGGCACCACTTGCGGCTCGAAATGCGTAGAATATTTGTCCGATTTTGGGTGGAAATTCGAGCACTCTCCTATCTTATGATCACTTATAGGAATAGGAACAGGAAGATAGCAGACTTAACGCCAGGGCCAAAACTATCAAGGCGGCCTGATGGGAACGTGCACAGAATTTGCTTTATAACTTTTATAGCGAGGATCTCTCCATCAGGAAATCCCCTGCAGTTCGCAAAATCGCCATTTTCTGGGGATTGGCTCCTCGTGGGCGTGCGAAACTGTCAAATAGTGTTTACACTCGAAGCCTGATCTCAGTATCCTTATGAAGCGCCACCTGTTTCGCCAATCTTTGAGCCGAACTCTACTCGTAGGCGCGGTCGCTCCCTTAACACTAGCTCTCATTTGGCTCGGTAAGATCAATAATGGATTCTCGATCTTTCCAACCGATACTTACGGAGCATATAAGGGTTGGTATGAGCGAGGAAACGCTGCCAAAGTCACAAATCACTACTCGCTGGACATTAACTTTATCTATTTCCCTTGGAAGTATTACCTCGCGACCCATGCTGGTGCAGATCTGGCTTGTGAAACATCAGCACTGCCGTTCACGTTGGGCCATCAAGGTGTGAAGCTGCCAGATGGCAGTTGCTTTCCGCTAGCCACATCTCGGCCCTACACCGTCTTAGATCCTCGACGATGCCTGGAAAAAGCTTTGCCATTTTTTGTGGGATATGACCTAGGTTATTTGCTGCTAGCGATGGCTGTGTGGCTATCGGTGTTAGGTGTTTTATGGCGGATGCAGTTTAGCTTTATACCAATGGTTTTCGGGGCAGCGGTGTCTTTAGGAACTTTTTGGTTAAGCAAGGAATTGCAGTATGATCAATACTCGTTCCCGGTACCGTTTCTGTATTTGGCGATCGCTTGCTTGGTTGGCGCCGAAAGGCGGCGCATACCCAATTGGTGCTATGGCTTGTTCGGTGGATTAGTGTTGCTGGCCTTATTGTGTACTTCTCTACAAGGTATTCTGCTGTGCGGGGCTGGTTTCGCCATTCTGCTCATCGGTTATTTTGTCGCTCGTGGTTGGCCGCGAGATCGTGATTTCTGGCTTCGGGTATTAATCGCAGCAGTGGTCGCCTCCGTAATCGCACTTTGGTCGATTAGCCCGAGTGTTGGTGCTTTTCTGGATCAATCACAGCGGTATGTCTCAATGACCAGTCCTTTACGAGAGCTTATTCTTATTCCGGAGCGGGCCATCCTATCCGTTTTAATTTTAGTTATGATCCCTACTGGGAATATACTGGGCAGCTTTGATACCATCGACCCTTGGAAGATATTGGGCTCGTTTGGTGGGCGCGAATACGTCTCGGTCGACACGCTGACAAATTATTGCGGTAGTTTGTATGCGCTCCTACTCGTTTTCGTCGGTCTGTTTAGTTGGCGGAACTATAAAACCTGGCGAGGTGTATGGCGATCGCCCGCTTTGAGATTTTGGAGCGTCTCTTTTGGTTTGGCCTGGTTGCTGTGCGTGTTACCCACCTACAAACTCGTATACTTTCGTCTGATCCAGTTCACCATTGGCTTGGGTGCGCCGATTTTTGTGGCGTTTGCCCTTGAACAGTTACGCCGAGTTCGTCCCCAACGGCTATTTGCTAGTTATAAGCTCCTAGTTGCCGGCTGGGTCAGTTTGTGGGGACTGCTGTGGATGGCAAGTCACGTAGTTAAAACTTCGGGCATGAAAGCAGTTGTGCTAAAAAAGTTAGGCCAAGGAGGTATTTTAGGGTTCGAGCCAGGGTTTTGGGAGCAGCGCTATCAGAAGTTCGTCGGACGTTTATCTCTACAAGATGAGTATGCGATCACATTATTGTGTGTGCAGGTAATGCTCTTGTTAGGTCTGTATGTTTATCTCAGGTGGGCTGATCGTCCGCCAATTAGGTCTTCTTCTGCGATCGCTTGGATAACTGGATTAATCGTGCTCCAAGCCGTTCTGCTAGGAGATAGCGCGTGCCATACGTGGATCTGGAATCAACCACAGCTGATTCGAACTGCTTGGATTGTACAAAATCCTTATTGGCAGCAATTCGGGGTTCAAGGTTTGACGCAATCCAGTCCGGACAGTGCTCCAACGCCACCGCCCAATTTTTTGATTCTGTACGGCTATCGCCCGCCCTCCTTTTATGAGAGTTTGAATGTAGATCGAAACATTAGACCACCAGAGTATCCATGATTCACGTAAACGTTCGGAGTTGAGTGTTGAGTGTCGCTGTGAACTACTTGCCGAGATTATATTTAAAGATGCATCGGAGCGCGCTGAACAAGCTCGCGACTTTTTGCGTTGCGAGTTGGTGCGGAAAAGGGACACCGACCCTGTCGTAATGGTCGTAAGCGTTCCCGCCGATGTGACTGCGGCGCTCGACGATGAGACACGTTTTTCCGAGCTGGGTGGCGATGCGTTCGGCCAGCACCGTGCCGGCAAAACCCGCTCCTACGATCAAGAAATCAAAACGTTCCGCCATCGGATGGAAGTGAGGAATGCCGAGCATAGCGCAACTGTTCGGCAAGTTCATCAAGGCGGATGCGCCAACATTGATAAAGATTGCGGACGCGTGGAAAACATCGGGCATCGTCACCTGCTCGATTACCGTCAAAAGTATTTCAGACCGGAATTGTATTGCTCAGTTTCGGCACCGGTGGGATACTGGTTCTCACCTTTAACAAAAGGGCTTTTATGAAAAGATTGCTGATGGTTTCCAATGAGGCGCAATTGCGTCGTCGAGTTGGCGGATCGGTCCTCGTGCTCCTGGCTTGCGTTCTATTTTCGTTTGGTCTCTGGACGGCAAAGGCGGATAAGCCGACGCCCACGGCAACGCCAGATTTCAACGGCACCAACGATCCGAATAAGTGCACCATTTGCCACGTTCCTCCTGGAAATCCGCCGAATGCACACACTCTAACGATCGGTTGCTCGGCCGTACAAGCGCATCTCCGGAACCATCCGGGAGACTGCCTTGGACCCTGCCCCTGCAATCCGACGCCCAAGCAGAATCCATAACAAACCGTTTTACCAAAAGCCGTTGCGACACCGAGTTGCAACGGCTTTTGTTTTGCGCTGCCATTGTCATTCGCCCGAACCGGCGCTGTTAAACTAAACTCGTGAAGGAAGCAGGTCTGATCGGTCGGTCGGCGGAAATTCTGGCAGTGGCACTGCTCGGTGTCGCGCTTGGTCTGATTCAAATCTTGATCGGCGGAACGCGCCTGATTTTTAGCTTACCGGCATACGCAATCCTCGCGATTGTGGGCCTGCTCACACTTTTAATGTTCCGCCAGCCAAAGCCGCGACCGGCGCAGCTTTGCCTTATCAGTTCGGCAATATTTTTAGGATACATCCTGGTCCGCGCGTTTTTTTCTCCAGTCGCTTACATCGCGCGCCCCGACATGTACGCGGTGCTCGGTGGATTGATCGTTTACCTGTTTGTCGCCTGCACCGCCACTTCAGCAAAGTTACGCGCCTCAGTTTTGACAGCTCTGCTCGCGCTCGCGCTCGTTCACGTTTTCATCGGAGCAATCCAATTTCGGGACGGCAACAATTTCATGTTAATTTCATTTTTGCAGCGGTTCGACTATGGCCGTCGGGCGAGTGGTTTTTATGTTTGTCCAAATCATCTCGCGGGAGCCCTCGAAGTACTCGGAATTTTCGGCACAAGCTTGGTCTGGTGGAGTCGGTTTCCAACGTGGAGCAAACTCGTCATCGGGTATGCGAGCGCCATTTGCTACGCCGGCATTCTGCTAACCGGTAGTCGCGGCGGATACGCGAGCGCAGCGACGAGTTTATTCGTCTTAGCGTTGCTCAGCCTGATCATTTTGCGGCGCGCGGGTGGGCGCCTCTTTTGGAGAGTTGGCGGAATCAGCGCGCTGACGGCGTTAATTATCGGCGGTTCGGCGGCGTTGCTCGTGAAGAAGAACGACTTCCTCGCCGACCGCGCCCAGAACCCTTTAAGCACCGCACCGATCCGGTTCGATCTCTGGCATGCCGCCATTGAAGAATGGAAAACGCAACCGTTAATCGGGACCGGAAGCGGCACCTATCTCTATTACGGCCGAATGTTTCGGACCGAACGGATGCAGCAGGACCCGATCGATGCGCACAATGATTACCTTCATTTGCTCGGCGAGTACGGAGCGGTTGGCGGCGGGCTCTTTCTCTTTTTTTTGGGAGCGCATTTGCGTAACGGATGGAAAAATTTTCAACGCCTTGGACCGAAGCGCGTCGTCGTCTCGCACAATCTGTTAAGCACCAGCCTCGCTCTCAATCTCGGGGCACTCGGAGCGGTCGCGGCTTATATCGTCCATTCGTTTGTCGATTTTAATTTGCATATTCCGGCGAACGTTTTGCTGCTTGCGTTCGTATTCGGCGTCCTGGCCAACGATGGCATCCAGCGTGAGACGGAGGATTCACCTGTGCCGATGTCGATCTTGTGGTGGCGCGCAATCTTGCCGGCATTGGGAGCGCTTCTCGCCATTCAATGTGTTCGACTCTTGCCGGGCGCATATTTCGCGGAACACGCCCGAACTGCGCAACGGGACAATCACCCTGATGCCGCCATTCGTTTCGCTTTGCGCGGTCTCGAGACCGAGAAGCGAGATCCGTTTCTTTATCAATACCTCGCCAGCGCAGAGCTCACTCGGTGTGATTCTATTTTAGAGTCACCGGCACGTGTTTCATGTTACGAAGATGCTTTGCCAGCGCTTGAAAAAGCACGCGAACTCGCGCCGGCCGACAGAAGTTTCCTTGTCCCGCTGGCCGCAACTTATGATGTCCTCGACCGCTTTGCGGAGGCGGAATGGATTTTTTATGAGGCACAACGTTGGGACCCAAGGTCGATTTATTTGAACGAAATTTATAAGTACCACCTCAGCCGGTGGCGAACGCCTCAGCCGACGACTGACGGTGAGCAACCACCGGTACAGAAACATTGAGACACAGAGATCTGACATGCAGGCCCGCCGTTGTGACAAACCGGTTGCGCGTTTCTTGCTTCCGCCTAGGCTCGACCCGCTTGGAACCTATTCGCAAGGTGAGACGATTAGCCCCAGTTGCGCTGATGGTATTTTTTCTTGCCGCAGCGCCAGAAATGTCGCGCGCACAGGAGGCAGTATCCACCACTAGCACTTCCGCAACCAGCTCATCGGCGAGCGCAGCACCACCATCGACAACTACGGGCGAGTTATCGACTGGAACAAGCGCGCCGTCTGGAGCCGTTACCAATGCTTCGACCGCCGCAACCGGGGTCGAAGGCGGACCGTCTGGCGTCGGTGTTTTCTCGCCCACGCCGGTCAAAATTTACGCCACTATTTCCGGCGGCTACGACGACAACGTCAACACGCTGCAGAATAGCAAGCAGGGATCGGCGTTCACGAGCGGCAATGTTACTCTCGATTACACCTTTGGAGATCCGCGACTCCAAATCATCCTGAACGCCGGCGCCGGTGGCTCCTATTATTATGAGCATCTCAGCGGCCAAAATTACGACATCGCTCTGAAAGGCGCGCTCGGCATCACTTACAAATCATCGCCCCGGCTCACTCTCGGCTCGACTCTTCTGGTCGAGTATTTGACTGAGCCAAGCTTCGACGCGCCGGGAGGATTAAATTCGCGCAACGGAAACTATCTTTACACAACCGACAAAGCTTTCGTCGATTATGTCTGGAGCCGGCGGTTCTTGACCAAGACGTCCTACACCTTCGAGGCTTACAACTACGACAGCAGCAGCGTTGGCGCATTTTCCAATCGCGTCAGCAACACTTTTGGAAACGAGTTTCATTTCCAGCTCGTGCCTACGACCAGCTTGGTCGCCGAATATCGCTACGGCATCGTCAGTTACGAAAACGCATCGCTCGACTCAACCACCCACTTTGCCCTCGGCGGCATCGATCATACTTTCAACCCGCGTCTCAACGCTTCGCTCCGCGGTGGAGCGGAATTCCGATCTTACGACAGCGATGGCAATCGCACAGGACCCTATTTTGAAGGATCAGTGACTTACGCGCTCGGAAAAAGAACTTCCGTGACCTGGAACAATCGCTACGGACTTGAAGAGCCTGATACGCCGGGTGCTCAAAGTCGCACTACGTTCCGCACCGGCCTGCAAACGAAATTTAATCTGACCTCGCGGATCAGCTCGAACGTCGATCTTTATTATATCCACGACGAGTACCATGCTTTCACGTCCGGCCCGATCGTCGGCATGGCATTCACCGAGAACACATTTGATGGAAACCTTTCAATCCATTACGCCATTACACCGCTCATTGGCGTGCAAGCCGGATATCACTACACCAACATCAGTTCTGATAACCAGTTTCGTGAGTACTCACGCAATCGCGTCTCGGCTGGCGTCAGTGTGACCTTCTGAGCGGCCAACGCTCTGTTTACTTATGGTCGGCTTTTTGCTAGAATGGGTGGCTCTCGCCCAAGGGTTCCACCAGTATGGCACATAACGAAGAGGTTAAGCTCCATTTTCTCGATTACTGGCGCGTAATTCGCATCCGTTGGGTCCTCGTTTTGCTCGCGTTCCTTTTGGTCCTGATCACGGCCGCGATCTTCACTTATTTTCAACCGCGCGAATTCAAAGCCGATATTTTCGTCGAGGTAAAATCGACCGCGGAGAACCCGCGCATCTTTGGCCAGGGCGATCCGAACCAACCGATCCACGATCCGCAATTGGCGCCCACGGTTTATCAAGTCATTCAACGCACCGGCATTCTCTATCCGGTCATTGAGCAACTGAAACTGCAGGATAAGTGGGCTCGGGACGGCCGGCAACCGTCGCGCGAGATCGCTTATCAAATGTTGCGCAGCAAGCTCAACGTCGACGAAGTGCGCAACACCGACCTTCTCCAGATCAGTGTTTATGACGGGAATCCGCAGCTGGCCGCTGACATCGCAAATAAAATCGTCAGCGTTTATCAGGACCGCCGGGTCGAGGAAGAAAAGGAACTTCTCAATCGCGCTGTCACGGTCATGAACGAAGAAGTCGGCAAGCAGCAGAAGCGAGTCGAAGACGCGGGCGCCGAAATGGCCAAGATTCGTGACGCAGAACACATTGTCGATCTTAACCCTGAAGGAACCGAGGACAGTCAGGCGCCAGTCAACACCATGGTCGTCAAGCAGGAAACGGAAGTTAACGAGGCCGACACCAAGGTTGCAACGCTTTCGAGCAGGCTGACCCAGATCGAGAACCTCAAAGGCGACGATTTAATGCGGATGCTTCCGACTCTCGAGGTTCAAGATCCGACAATGCAAAAAATCCTGCTTAATTATCAGGAAGCGGTCGCTCAGGAAGCTCTGTTATTAAATTCCGGTCTTGGTGAAAACCATCCCAAGGTAAAATCGCTCGGCGCAGCCCGCCAGGTTTACACTCATCAACTCGAGCAACAAGTCGGCATCATTCGTCAGGGTTTGGAAAGAAATCTGAAAACGGCCCAGGGCACGCGCGATGAATTACGAAAGCGACTCGATCAAATCAACGCCAAGCAGCTGCAAATGAAAAATCTGAGCGCGAATTACAGCCGCGCCAAGAACGCTTACATCAAGGAAAAAACGTTGTTCGATGGAATTCGCACCCGTGCCCAAACCCAAACCATGGAATTGGCGATGCCGCGTTTCGCCGTCAGCGTAAAACAAGTGGCCGAGCCGCCGAGTTTTCCAGCTCGTCCGCGGGTCGGATTAAACCTGACTCTGGGAATGCTGGTCGGTCTCGTCATCGGCATCGGTCTCGCTTTCTTCATTGAGTACCTCGACACCAGCGTCAAAACAATGGACGACGTCGAAAGCCTGCTCGGCGTTCCGGTGCTGGCGATTATTCCGCAGAACATCAATTTGCTGCACAAAGTCGAAGGCGACACGCCGGACGCCGAAGCGTATCGAATTTTGCGGACCAACATCGAATTCAATCGGGCCAATCCGGAAGCCAACACCATCTCACTCGTCAGCGGCGGTCCCGGCGAAGGCAAATCGACCACGATTGCAAACCTTGCCTTCATCTGCGCTCAGGGCGGTTATTCGACCTTGATTGTCGATGCGGACCTGCGTCGCCCGGTCCAGCATTTGTTGTTCGATCTCAGTAACGAAACCGGCCTGACAAATTATCTCACCACCGACATGGATCTCGATCTGGCGATTTTGCCCACCGCCATCGAGAACTTGTCGATTTTGCCCAGCGGCGTTTTGCCTTCCGATGCCGTCGGTATTCTCAATTCGCAACGGATGTCGGACACGATCGCGGAACTGAAAAGGCGCTACGACATTGTGTTCTTCGATTCGCCACCGATTCTTGGCGTGAGCGACGCTTCCGTGATCGCGAGCGAAGTCGATCAAACCGTGGTTGTCGTTCAACATCGGCGTTTTCCGCGCGCGATGCTGACGCGGGTGAAGCAGGCCATCCTTGGTGTCGGCGGAACAGTCCTGGGCGTTGTCCTTAACAATGTCGACCTCAAACACGACCAGAACTACTACTACTACACAAATTACTACGGCTATTATCAGCCGCGCGACAAGGAAGCACACCGCCGCGGTCGTCAAACATCGCGAGTTGCCGCCAACGGCACTGAAAACGGCCAGTTCGAGCCCGACGAGTATTGATGCAGCGGTTGCTCGCGATTTTACTTTTCTCTTTCGTGCTCGTCGGTGGCGCATTCGCTCAGGCCACCCTTCGCATCGGGGATCCGGTTGAATTGAAAATCGGCGGCGTGCCGGCCGAAGATCAAAATCAGGTGAACAACATTTACAGTGTGGATACCGGCGGCGCGATCAATCTTCCTTACATCGGTAAAGTTCACGCCGAAGGAATGACCCCCGCTCAACTCGCCCGCTCGATCGAAGAAAATTTTCGCACAAACAAAATCTATACCAACCCGAACATCACTATCATCATGCAGCCGACTTCCCGATTCGTGAACGTGGGCGGTTCTGTTCGGACGCCGACCCGGGTCCCGTTCACTGAGGACATGACTTTGCTGACCGCGATTAACGCTGCCGGCGGGTTCAACGATTTCGCCGACCAAAAGCATGTTCGGCTTCTCCGTGGTTCGCAAAGTACGGTTTTCGACGTCCGGAGCTTCCGGAAAGATCCTTCGCTCGACGTTAAGTTGCAGCCCGGTGATAGGGTGGAAGTCCCGCAAAGCTTTTTCTAGCGACAACCGACTGTCTGCGGCGGGTTGGATCAGAGTAGCCTTTCGTAACAGCGTGTTGTACACTGCCAACTCCAGCGATTTTGGGGCTGTCAGCGTGCATTGTCTATTATGCTTACTCGGCGACAGGAGCTAAACACGCAGCTGCACCAGTTGATCGACGCTTTCCTGCTGGCGCTTTCGCTGTGGGCGGCTTACGCCCTCCGCTACTTTGGCACATTTTGGTTTAATTTGAGCAAATCGGTGGATGCGCAGAGTAATTACGCATGGTTACTCATCCCCATTATGATTTTTGGCCCGATTTTTTTGGAGCTGCAGGGTTTTTACCAATCACCGCTGAATAAAACCTTATGGAAATCGATGGTGCAGGTGATTCGCGCAATGATTGGCGTAAGTATTGTTGTCAGTGGGTGCGTGATTTTTCTGCGGCTGCCGCTGGCAAACCGGACTGTCCCGCTGCTTTTCATCGGAATCGGCACAACTGTGCTGCTCATTAAGGAACGGATCATCGCCTCTCATCTTCGACGCGCAGCATTGCGTGGTGAATGGCGCGAACCGATTTTGCTCGCTGGTTTGCCTGAAGATATTGCAACGCTCGAGCGCTCTTTCACGCCTGAGCAACGCCTGCTGATGACGGTGTCAGCGCGGATCGACATCGAACACCAACCCATTTCCGATCTGGTCCAAGCCATGCACCAGCACGCCGTTACGAGAGTGATCTTTGCTGCCGGCCATAGTCAGTTGAATCGAGTGGAGCAGGCCATCAGTGCCTGTGAAGTGGAAGGCGTCCCAGCGTGGCTAGTGGCAAACTTCATTCAGACCTCGATCGCCAAACCTGACTTTGATGCCTTCGCCGGCCGGCCGATGCTCGTATTTCGTTCGACGCCGGAAGTGTCATGGGCGCTGTTGATTAAGAGTATCATCGATCGAGTTGGCGCATTTATCCTTCTTCTGGTCATGGCAATCCCCATGGCGATCGTCGCGTTGATTATTCGGAGCATATCGAAAGGACCAGTAATTTTTCGGCAACGCCGTGCCGGACGTTTTGGCAAGCCATTTGTGATGTACAAATTCCGCTCCATGACGGACGATGCCGAAATGCGGCGAGCCGAGCTCGAGCCATTCAATCAAATGCGCGGTCCGGTCTTCAAGGTCGAGTCTGATCCCCGCATTACCCCTATCGGGCATTGGCTGCGACGAACCAGCTTCGACGAATTACCGCAGCTCGTGAACGTCTTGAAAGGCGAGATGAGTTTGGTTGGTCCGCGCCCGTTGCCGCTCTACGAGGTGGAAAAATTTGAAAATACCGCGCAGCGCCGACGGCTCAGCGTCAAACCTGGCTTAACCTGCTTATGGCAGATTAGCGGGCGAAATAAGGTCCACGACTTTCGTGATTGGGTTCAACTTGACCTTGATTACATCGATCGCTGGTCGCTCGGCCTCGATTTCAAAATATTACTTCGGACAGTCCCGGCAGTGATTCTAGGGTTAGGCGCGAAATGAGTTCGCCTGCTACCAACGACGGTCGCTAACCAGTGTTGGTTTTCGGTCCAGCCGATGTGTCTCATCGGAGTAAGGCGCGGTCTACCTAGCATCCGTGTCTGGACAAATCAATGTGAGGTCGCCTTAGAGAAAAGTTGTCCAAAGTGGCGATCTCCAGGCTGGGCAAATCCGAATACTAGGAGCAGAACAAAATTCCCAATCCGCGAAGCTCTTATCCTACAATTGAAATCTACATGAAAAAAAATCTCCATCTGCGCGACGCGACCGCCGTGATTCTTGGCGCAATCGGCGCCGCATTAATGGTACAGAGTTTCGAACCGGCGAAGCCGCTGAGCCAAGGCGGACTCAAGCTCGCATTGCAGAAATTAAATCTTGGAGGCGCTTCACTCGCCAGAAACAAACGTTCCGTCACCGCCCAAGGCGGAAATTTTAATACCAACGCCGCGCTGGCGGCGAACGCACCGACGTTCGGTCATCCAATTATCGCCGGCGTCGGCGGGACCGGGTTCGAAGAATCATTGCGGATCGATCCGACAAATCCGGATCGGATTTACACGAGCGCGCCGGGCTCGCTTTCGTCCGACACAAGCTGGGTCTGGCATTCGCTGGATGGCGGCCGCACTTTTAAATGGGTCGTCAACGCAGCGCCGCTCACGGGCAAGGTCACGACTTGTCATGGCGGCGGCGACAGCGAGATCGCGGTGGATCTAAATGGACGTTTGTATTTCAACGATCTGACGCTGGTGAATTTCAGCACCGCGCGTTCGGACGATTTCGGCGTCACATTCACCTGCAGCAATACCGGCGTGCCGGAAACGGCAGTCGATCGACAATGGTACGCAATCGACGGCGATCCGTTGAACGGCGGCAGTATTTATCTTGTGAACGACATCATCGGACCCGGCGCGCCATTGTGCGGAGGCAGCCAAGGCAACAACGTGCTGGAAATGTATCGTTCACCCGTGACCGGGTTGGAGCCGACGGCCGGGATTCAGTTTGGTCCGGCGAATCACGTGTCAGGCCTCAACACCTGCAATGAAGGAATCATGGGCAACAACGAAGTCAGTCCGGTCGCGACAACGTTAGGTCAGCCGATCAGCCCCGGCGTCTACGCGACGCTGGCAGCGCCGGTGAAACACATCTTTGTCATTCACGACAACGCCTTCTTCAATCAGATCTACATCGGCCGTTGCTTTCCGGTGGCTTTCGGCGCGCCGGTCGCGAACGTGAGCGACCCGAGCGGACTAAATTGCACCGACATCTTGCTCGCCGATCTCGGCGCGAACCAGAAAACGGGCGCGAATTTTCCGACCATGGCGATCGATAAGGCGGGAACTCTTTACGCGGTCTGGGAACAGGCACAGCTCGGGCCCGAAACTAATACCGTCGGTGATTTAGCCATTCACGGCGACACGGTCCTGAAATATTCCTATTCGACCGATCAGGGAAACACCTGGAGTCCGCCGATCACGATCGACACCTCTGGTTCGCCTGACGGCATTTTGCACAACAACGTCTTCGCCTGGATCAACGCCGGCGACGACGGACGAGTGAACATCGTTTGGTACGGAACTAACGCAGTAGCAAACGAGGGCAGCATGTTCGATTTTGTTGGATGCGGGAGAAATGTGCTCAATCCGCCGCCGCAAGGAAAAAACATCAACGGGCCGGACGCGGCTGATGGTTTGTGGAGCGTTTGGATGGCGCAGTCAACGAACGCACATGCGGCGACGCCAACATTCACCGCGCCGGTTCGCGCGAGCTCCCACCATGTTCATCGCGGCGGCGTGATGACGGTCATTGGCGGCCAATGCGGCTGGGCCAGCCGCGCGCTCGGCGATTATCTGCAACTGCGTACCGGTCCGAAAGGTGAAGCGCACATCAGTTACGCCGATTCAAACAACATTGTCGGAACACTGGCCGGTCACGCCATGTATGTGCATCAAAATGGCGGTACCGGACTTTATGCCGCGCAATCGCCGTTGAGCGTTTCGGGAATCACGCCGTTCAATGGCGTGTTCGATCAAGCGGGCGACGGGAAATACGAAGTCAGCGGCACCAGCAGCGCGAACATGCCGCAGCTCGACATTCTCAGTTCGAGCATCAGCAAAGTCACAACCGCGCCCTGCTCTGCCGTCGCGCCTTGTTACAAAGTTTTCATGCAGCTCAATGATTTGAGTCTCGCGCCAACGACCGCACAGGATCCCGATGTCGATCTTGTCTGGCACACCCAATGGTTCGTCCCTTCGTCAACCGATGGCGCAGGCGGAAAAAATTTCTACGCGTATGCCGAATCGACGAATGGCGGTGCGCTCAACTGTTTTGTCGGCGAAAACGCGGTGCAAGCAGTCGGCGGCGGCGGCGTTTTGACTTATCCCGGTAGCACGCAGTTGGCGCCAGCGAACTGCCAATCGACTCTCGGCCCCAACGGAAACATCACGATTTACGTTCCGCTCTCCAACGTGACTGAAGCCAATGCGATTGACAGTCGGTTCCACGAAGTGACCGCCAGCACAATGACCCTGCAGGCGCCTGCGAGCAGCGTCCCGCGTGATTCCACCACAGGATTCGGCGGCGTGTTTTTTAATCTGATCGACGTCGCGCAGGGATACGTCTTCGATCCAATTCTCGTCGGCGCCGTTTCGCGGAAAAATCACGGTAGCCCAGGCACGTTCGATATCGATTTGCTGCCACCGGCTTCTGGCATTGAATGTCGCAGCGGCGGTTCAAATGGCGATTTCCAGATCATCGCCAGTTTCGCCCTACCGGTTACTTTCAGCTCCGCCACGGTTTCAGGAACAGGAAGCGTCTCGGCTGCTCTGGCTAGCGGCAATCAAGTGTTTGTGAACCTCACCGGCGTAACCAACGCGCAGAGAATCACGCTGACATTGACTGGGGTAAACGATGGCAGCCATACCGCAAACGTGTCGATCCAGATGGGCGTGCTCCTGGGCGATGTGGACGCGAGCGGTCGGGTTGACTCAACCGATGTCTTTCAAGTAAGACAGCAGAGCTTGCAAAACGCCAACTCGTCCAACTTCCGAACGGACGTGGACGAGAGCGGCCGTATCGACTCGACCGACGTTTTCATGACGCGGCAGCAGACTCTGACCTCGCTTCCTTAGCCTTAAAACACTAAACCGTGCACTAAACGGGCCGGCCGATTCGGTCAGCTCGTTTCGCCTGGAAACGATTGATTAGATCCGCTTCAAGTTCGCTTCTGCGCTCCCAAATGCCTCCGATGAGAACAGATCAGCTGCGCATCAACATTCATCGCGCCGCCCTCATTTTTGTCGCGTGTATCATTACCGCATCGTGTTCCGAGAAGTCGGCGCCGGATCGGGAAAAGGATGTGAACGCGTCCGAAGCGCCACGCGAGATGGTGCGGGAGTCCGAAGCGGAAACGGCAGAAGGCGGAGACGAGTCGCAGCCCGGCAAAGATGAGATCGAGGAAGATTGCGCCGCGTTCGTCCGCTCCACCAAAGTTGTCCCTGCTCGGGCAGCGGCCACCGATTGCCCGGGATGTCCTGCCGCAGGGACGGCGGTCCTGGCCTTTCGCGGCATGAAAACGGATGCGGTCTCCTGCTCCGGCGATACGTGCACCGTGGTGGTGACGATTCGCGCGGTGTTCAATCCCGGTTCGGGTGAAACAGTTACTGGAGGACTGACTGCCTGGATTCTTCCAGAACAGCGAAACGCATATTTGAATGGGCACACGCCATCGGGCGAACAGGTCTATCGCGTACGAATTACCTACAAGCGTCGCGGCGCAGCATGGCGTGCGGTCGAATTCGATCGCGCGCCGGTCGAAATGAGTCCGAGCTTACCACGGCGAGTCCGTCCGATTGGCGGACCGGACGTGCGGATGATGTTCTCGTGTTTATCAGCCGGCGCGCGATATATATAATAAGAGATGGCTTATGCGTACCTTTCCATTATCGCAGCGACGCTAATCGCGCTCGTCTGCATGACAGCCGTGGCAGAAACACCGGCTCCCGGGACGAGCGGGATTGAAGGCACGATTGTCGTCTCGCCCAGCCGTCCCGGACCGATCTGGAAAGGTGAGGGGCCGAGTGTTGCGCCGGTTGGTAACGCGCAGTTCGTAGTCAAAGCCGGCGACGCGACCGTCAAGACGTTCACGACGGATGGCGAGGGTCGCTTCCAAGTCGCGTTACCACCTGGTCATTATGTCGTCCTGAGAGAAGGGGCCGCACCCAGGGTTGGTAGCTGGCGTTTCGAGGCTGATGTCATCGCTGGCCAGATGACCAAGGTGAACTGGACGGCCGACAGCGGCATGCGCTGAACCGTAACGGATCGACATTTTCTTGAGCCCGGCGGTGCGAAGCTCCCACTTAGGCTTATTCGGAAATAAAAGTTTTAACGCGCCGTTGGCAAAAGTTTTGACGCGTTGTTAGGAAAATGATACAACCGGATGCTTGTCCGAAAACGAAGAGAAGAAGTTCGGCGTGCCACATGACCGGCAGGTGATCGGCGGGTTCCGGTTTGTGACTCGTCTCCGGAAATCCTAATTATGAAAACAAAAAATGTCCGCCGCTCAGCTTTCGTCATCTTGCGGGCGCTTATTGCATCTCTTCTGTGCTTCACCGCAGTGATGCTGGCGCTGTTCGCGTTGGGAGCGCTCCCGCAGCGCTCCGTTGGCGGTGGCGCGGTCAAACTGGACAAAAATCCGGCAGAACGCCCGCGAATAAAATCGAAAACGACGCAGACGCAGGCTATTCCGTATAGCGGCCCACCGCGCGATCTGAGCCCGGTCACTGCAGTTCGCACCGGGAAGTTGCGTTACATGGCGCCGATCGATCCGGAGACGGTCGAGAAGCATTATCATCCGGAACCGATTCTTCCCAACCCTCCGACGAAAAG
>Ga0137399_10000038_pt1 | contig 41403 bp, 29 predicted proteins | sample czorhiz316metaG_FD_104810 | JGI IMG/M metagenome (GOLD analysis project Ga0137399, IMG submission 104810) | Vadose zone soil microbial communities from Angelo Coast Range Reserve, California, USA - czorhiz3.16 metaG | ecosystem: Environmental > Terrestrial > Soil > Vadose zone | place: USA...
CGGGTCGATCCAATGGTAGCGCTTCGTTATGAATAATTTTCGTCTCGCGCTGCGCCAATTAATCAAGAATCCGGGATTCGCCGCCGTCGCGATCCTCACGCTCGCGCTCGGAATCGGCGCCAACACCGCCATCTTCAGCATCGTCAACGCCGTTCTGCTCCGGCCGTTGCCTTACCCGAATGCGGACCGGATCATGGTCTTGAGCGAATCGTCCGGCCCGGGTCAGGATTTCTCGGTCGCGCTGCCTGATTATTTCGACTGGCAAAGGGACAACAAGGTTTTCGAACATCTCGCGTGTACTCATAAGGAATCGCGAAATCTCAGCGGCATTCCTGGTCGCGAACCCGAGCGCATTTCGTGCGCATCGGTCACGCGGAACTTTTTCAACATTATCGGATTGCCGCCGAAGATCGGTCGCACATTTAGCGAAGACGAAGACAAGGTCGGTGCGCCACCGGTCGTGGTAATCAGCGATCGTCTCTGGCAACGCGCGTTCAACCGCGACCCTGACGCGATTGGTCGCTCGATCAACCTGCACGATCAGAATTTCACCGTCATCGGAGTGATGCCGCCGCAGATGACTTCGCCGCAGGACAGTGACGCATGGTTTTCGCTTGGACGCCGCACCAATAATCCGGCGTGGATGGATCGTTCCCATCACCCGATGATGTTTGTCTGGGGCAAAATCAAGGCGGGCGTGACTGTTGCACAGGCGCGAACGGAAATGAAAGGGATCGCAACGCGTTTGGAACAAGCTTATCCGGAAACGAACAAACAGGTTTACGCCGTCGTCACGCCGTTGCTCGAGAATATCGTTGGCAAATATCGAACCAATCTCGGGTTGCTCCTTGCGGCAGTCGGCTTGGTGTTGCTGATTGCGTGCGCGAACTTGGCCAACCTGTTTGCCGCGCGAGGCGCCGCCCGCGTCCGAGAGTTTGCGGTTCACGCGGCAGTCGGTGCGACCCGCGGCCAGATCATTAAGAAGCTCTTAATTGAGAGTTTCGTTATTGCCCTCATTGGCGGAGCGCTCGGTTTTTTATTTGCGGTTTGGGTTCGTAACGGGTTGATCGCGCTGAGTCCGGGAGACGTGTCTCGATTCCAACAAATTTCCTTCGATCTGCCGGTCCTCGGTTTCACATTTCTGATCGCGTCCCTGACGACAGTGCTTTTCGGTTTGTGGCCGGCGTGGCAGGCCTCGCACACGAACGTGCAGCTCGCTTTGAAAACCGGCTCGGCTGGGAGCGGTGACCCGCCGTCGGCCAAACGAGCGCGGGACTGGCTGGTGATTACCGAAATTGCGCTCACCCTGACTTTGCTGGTTGCGGCCGGGCTGGTTCTAAAAAGTTTTTCGCGCCTTCAATCGCTCTCGTTGGGATACGAACCCCGCGCTCTCTTCACTGCCCGCTTCGAATTGCCGTGGCGAAAATACAACGACCGCGACAAGATCGACCCTTTTGCCAAGGCGTTGCTTGACAAGGTGCGTGGTCTGCCCGGCGTGCAAAACGCGGCCGTGAGTTCGAACGGTCCGCTGATGGGTGGATGGCAAACGGGTTTTTGGCGTGAAGAAAACCCACGTCCGCAGCCTTCCGATATGTTGAGCAGCGATCTCGAAGTGGTCGGCGGCGATTATTTTTCAACACTGAAGGCGCCGCTTTTGCGGGGTCGCGTGTTTAACGAGCGCGACACCAAAGATTCGCCGCGTGTCATCATCATCGATCAGGCCATGGCCGAGCAATATTTCCCCGGCGAAAATCCGATCGGCAAACGTCTCGGAGTTGATGTCGGCAACGATGACGAAGGTTACGTCATGTCGGAGATCGTCGGCGTCGTGGCCCGGATGCGATTTCATGCTGTCGATGAAATGGCGCCCTTACCGGTCATTTACAGTTCGTTAGGCCAGGCCCAGCGAACCAGTTTTACGCTTTTCGTAAGATCGACGATGGCGTCTGCGGCGCTCGAGCACGCGGTTCGTGAGGCTGTCAGTTCGATCGATTCCTCGCTGCCGGTTTTCGATGCCCGGCCGATGACCGATCGCGTTCGGGAGACCTGGGGCGCGCAACGTCTGTTAAGTTTTCTGTTTTCCGTCTTTGCCGGGCTCGCGCTGGTGCTGGCGACTATCGGTCTTTATGGATTGCTCGCCTATACCACGCTCAAACGCGTCCCTGAAATCGGTATTCGACTCGCGCTTGGCGCGCGCCCGGCCCAAATCCGCGCGCTTATTCTTTCGCACGGGATGCAATTGCTCTTGATCGGTTCGGTGATCGGTCTGGTTGCCGCCTTCGCCCTTTCCCGCGCTCTGCAAAGTGTTCTTTTCGAAGTCAAAGGAATCGATCCGAGAATTTATCTCGGCGTCGGACTGCTACTTTTTGGAGCGACCTTCCTTGCTTCCTGGATTCCAGCAAGGCGCGCTTCCCGCGTCGATCCAATCATCGCTTTGCGAACAGAATGATCAGAAAAAATCAACCCCACCTCTAACATGAACGATATTCGTTTCGCGTTTCGTAAACTTCGACAATCACCGACCTTCACCTTTATCGCGGTGTTCACGCTCGCGCTCGGGATTGGTCTCAACACCGCCATCTTTAGTTTGGTCAACGATCTTTTTCTGAGCAGCCTTCCGTTCAAGGAACCGTCGCGCATTGTCCACTTTTACAGCGGCGATAAATCGCGCGATCTGGTGGATCTGCCGCTTTCCGCCCCGCGCTTCGAACATTTCCGAGATGGACAAACAATTTGCGAAAGTCTCGCCGGCGAAAATTTCTTCGCCTTCACCCTCACTGGACTCGGAGATCCCGTCCAAATTTTTGGGAGCCGATTGACCTCAAACTACTTCGATGTGCTGGGAGTTCGGCCAATCGTCGGTCGAAACTTTCTGCCCGAGGAGCAGGAAGGCGCGGATGTCGCCCTGGTGACGGAGAACTTTTGGAAGAAACGCTTGGGCGGCGATCCGAACGTGATCGGGCGGAGCATCATACTCGATGGCGCCGCTCACACGATTGTCGGCGTGCTGCCGAACATGACAGCGAGGTGGTTCGGGGCAAACCCATTCGTCGCCGAGGTTTGGACGACCAAGCCGTTTCAGATTCCCGGATTCAGCTACGATCGGATGATGCGCGGAACGAGCTTTCTGCGAGTGATCGGCCGGCTGAAACCCGGTGTGACGCCCGAGCAAGCCCGCGCCGCGTTGCCGTCACTCGATCAGGGCTATCGCACGCAATATCCGAACAAGATCGACAGTTCTCTCACGAGTCTCATCAAACCACTCCCGCAGGACGTGACCGAAAACTTCCGAGCCGGGTTCATTACGCTTTTCGCGGCCGTCTGTTTCGTTTTGCTAATTGCTTGCAGTAACGTGGCGAATCTCCTGCTCGTGCGTTTCAGCGGCCGCCGTCGTGAGATTGCTTTGCGGATGGCGATTGGCGCTTCGCGCGCAAGTGTGGTGCGGCTTTTTGTTTTCGAAAGCGTGCTGGTCAGTGCAATCGCCGGCGCGGCCGGTGCGTTTATCGCGTGGCGACTCGTTCCGCTCGTTCCGAGTATGGCGTCAAACTTTTTACCCTTCGACGAAAACACGGCCACGAGTATTTCGCTGCCGGTGCTCCTGTTTACCATCGGGTTGTCGATCTTGACCGGGCTGTTGATGGGGATCTATCCCGCGCTGCAAGGATCGCATGCGGATCTGGTAGATAGTTTGAAAGAAGGCGGTCGCGGCACGGCCGGCAGCGCGCGCCAACAACGTTTCCGCAAAATTTTAGTCGGCGGACAAGTTGCACTTTCCGTGACCCTCCTCGCTGGCGCGGCCTTGCTCATCACCAGTTTCATTCGTTTGAATCAGCAAAATCTCGGTTTCCAGCCGCAAAAGCTTTGGACCGGCGGAATCACGTTGCCGGTCGCGCACTATGGCGACAACGCCTCGCGACAGCGTTTGGCCGAACAATTCTTGAACGCGCTGCGTGATGTTCCCGGTCTCGAGAGCTCGACCATCAGTGGCGATGTTCCATTAGCGGGCGGCAACCGCACTCTTTATGCGCGCGGCGACCGCGACGTTCCGCCGATCGAGCAGCGCGCCAACTCGCCGAGCCATGACATTGCGCCCGGATATTTTAAAACGTGGGGAATTCCACTTTTAACGGGGCGCGAATTCAATGAGCACGACACTGCCGATTCGCAAAAAGTTTGTCTGGTCAGCCAGGCCGGCGCGAAAAAAGTTTGGCCGGGGGAAAATCCGATCGGCAAAACGCTGCTCGTCAGCAGTCTTGGGGTGCCATACGAAATCGTCGGCATCGTCGGCGATGTTCGCTCGATACAAGTTAAAGATGCGCCAGGGATGGAATTCTATCTTCCCTGGTCGCAGGAGAATTTTCCGTTCGTCAATGTGACCGTGCGGACAAACTTGAAATTGGACGCGGTGACCAAGCTCGTTCAGTCCGCGCTGAACACCGTGAATCCCGGGCTCGCCATTGCTGCGCCGCAGACGATGAATGCCGTGGTCGCGCAGGCTCTTGGACAAGCGCGTTTGATGACGTGGCTGCTCGGAATTTTCGCTGGCGTCGCCTTGTTGCTCGCGGCCATTGGAATTTACGGAGCCGTTGCTTACAGCGTTGAGCAACGCACCGGTGAAATCGGCGTTCGCATGGCGCTCGGCGCGCAAACGCGCGACGTCCTGCGTTTGATCATCAATCAGGGAATGAGGCCGGTCGTGATCGGACTCGCGATTGGCATCGCAGCCGCCTTCGCGCTCGGGCGATTGCTTTCGTCCCAACTCTTTGAGGTTTCGGCCCACAATCCGGCGCTCCTCGGCGGTGCGACCGTGTTACTCGCCGCTGTCGCATTGCTCGCGTGCTTATTGCCAGCCCGGCGCGCTGCCTTGGTCGATCCGGTCCAAGCGTTGCGAACGGAATAAATCAGGAGCTGCGATTATGCTGACTGACTTAAAATACGCGCTGCGAATATTGGTAAAGACTCCGGGTTTTACCATCATCGCGATTTTGACTCTCGCTCTCGGGATCGGCGCCAACAGCGCGATCTTCAGTGTGATCGACGCCGTGTTGTTGCGTTCGCTGCCATTTCCAAAACCGAACCAGCTCGTGGCTATCTGGTCGCAGATGACCCGGGACAATTCGGAAAAGCAAAGCGAATCGATCCCGGACTATGTCGATCTTCGCGATCAATCGCAGACGTTGACAGCTTTAGCAGCTTTTACACGCGCTGGCGCGGTGCTCAACGGAACGGAAGAATCGCGGCAGTTGTTCGGCGTCGCTATCACTTCGGATATTTTTCCCGTTCTCGGCGTTTCGCCCGCGCGCGGTCGCGTTTTCACACGCGAAGACGACAATGTTGACGCGCGCGTCGTTGTTTTGACCGATTACGCCTGGAAAACCCTTTTCAATGGCGACCCAAACATTGTCGGGAAACAGATCAACTTGTCGTGGCGCTTATACACTGTGCTCGGCGTCATGCCGCCCGGTTTTCAATTCCCCGTGGAAGGCGAGCGCGCGGATTACTTACAGCCGCTGCATCCGCTTGTGCCGGAACTAGTCAACAACCGGGACGGACATTTTCTTCGCATGGTCGGCCGATTGAAACCAGGCGTGACCATTCAACAATGCGAGGCGGAGATGCGAACGATCGCGGCGCGACTGGCAGAACAATATCCTAGCTCGAACACGAATCGTTCCGAGCGTGTCTTTTCTTTGCACAGCGACATCGTCGGCGATGTCCGGCCGGCCTTGATTACGCTGGTGGCGGCAGTGGTTCTCGTGCTGCTGATCGCGTGCGCGAACGTCGCCAACCTCTTGCTTGCGCGCGCCACTCAGCGCCAACGCGAGATTGCGATTCGCACCGCACTGGGGGCAAGTCGGTCGCGAATCGTCACCCAACTTCTCGGCGAAGGCTTCTTGTTGTCGAGCTTCGGTGCTGCTGGCGGCTTATTCCTTGCCTGGTGGGGAATCGATTTACTGCGTGTTTTTGGTCCGGAGGATGTTCCGCGCCTTGGCGAGGTTTCAATTAACGCTCCCGTTTTCGTTTTCACTGTCATCGCAACAATCTTTAGCACGTTTGTTTTCGCTCTCGTTCCTGCGCTCCAGGTTTCGCGGCCGAACGTGAACGAGTCGCTCCAGCAAGGAAGTCGCGGTGCCGTCGGTCCGGAATCGCATCATCTACGGCGTCTTCTGGTCGTGACTCAGGTTGCGCTGTCCCTCTTGCTCCTCGCTGGGGCCGGTCTCCTAATCAAGAGCTTCGCCAATTTGCGCGCCACCAAGCCGGGATTCGATCCGTCCCATGCGTTCGTGGCCGAGCTCGTTTTGCCGAAAGCGAAATATCCCGAGCCGGAAAAGCATCGGCAATTTTTCGAACAGGTTCTTCCCAAACTTGCGGCCCTGCCCGGAGTGGAAGCGGCTGGCGCCGCCTTTCCCATGCCGTTCTCGGGCAATGATACCGGATCTGCATTTTCCATTGTCGGTCAACCGTCTCGTCCGTCCGGACAAGAATTGGAGGCGTCGCATCTCACCATCACGCCGGATTATTTTCGCGCGATGCGAACGCCGCTGTTGAAGGGACGGGCATTCAATGCCAGCGACACGAAGGATTCTCGGCCGGTCGTGATCGTGAACGACGTTTTGGCGCAACGTTATTTTCCAAGCGGCAATGCGATTGGTCAGCAAATCGTGTTAACTCATGGAGACAAATATGGGGGGGCGGCGCCGAAGGAAATCGTCGGCATCGTTGGGGGTTCGCGTCATGAATCGCTCGCGATTCAACCGCTGCCAGAGTTTTACATTCCGGCTGCGCAAGATCCGCAGCGTCGCATGGACGTGGTCATCCGCGCACCCGCTGCTGATGGATTGCGGGCACCGCTGCGCCAAATCGTGCATGAGTTTGATAAAGATTTATTCGTTCCAACTCTTGAGCCGCTCGAGAAACACATCGGCGTTACGCTCGCCCAACCGCGATTCAATATGATGTTGCTCGGCGGCTTCGCCGGCGTTGCCATGATTCTGGCCGCGATTGGTATTTACGGCGTGATCGCTTACACGGTCGCGCAGCGTACCAAAGAGATTGGGATTCGCATGGCTCTTGGCGCACAAAAGATCGACATGTTGACCATGATTTTGCGTCAAAGCTTTGCCGTTATCGGGATTGGTTTGCTGGTCGGCCTTTTCGGAGCGCTCGCCGTCACCCGCTTAATGTCGAGTCTGCTTTACGGCGTCAGCGCAAACGATCTTTCGATTTACGCCGTCGTCACTATCGTTTTGAGCGGAGCGGCATTGATCGCCACCTATTTTCCAGCCCGCCGCGCGATGGCTGTCGATCCAATGGTCGCTTTGCGCTACGAGTGACATGAACAATCTTCGCTTTGCGCTTCGCCAATTGCGCAATGCTCCAGCGTTTACCATCACCGCTGTCGCCACGGTCGCGATCTGTCTCGGAGCGAATCTCGCCATCTTCGCGGTGATTAATTCCATTCTGCTCCGCCCGCTTCCGTTTCCCCAATCCGATCGGCTGGTGACGATCTTCAACACCTATCCGAAAGCTGGCGTCGAGAATGTTGGCTCGTCGCTGACGAATTACTACGAGCGGCGCGGCAACATCCCGGCGTTCTCGAGCCTTTCCATCTTTCGTGACTTCAGCGAAGTCGTCGGCGAAACCGGCGCGGCCGAGCAGACAGAAATCATGCGCGTCTCGCCGGATTTTTTCGCGACCCTCGGCGTCAATCTTGCGATGGGTCGTACCTTCACCGAAGACGAAGCTGAAATCGCCAAAGGCAAAGGCGCCGGAGTGGCCATCGTGACCGACGCCTACTGGCGGCAGCGTCTTAATTCCGATCCAAACGTCCTCGGCCGGGACATCCGCGTGAACACCATGCCGAGAAAGATCGTCGGCGTGTTGCCTCCTGATTTTCGATTCCTTTCCTCGGAAGCGCGTCTTATTCTGCCGATAAGATCCAGATTGAAGGAACGGACGCCGCAGGAGCGCCATTCCGACGGCGGCGGGACGCACATGATCGCGCGATTGAAGCCGGGCGCGACGATGGCCGAAGCGCGATCACAAATCGACGCGCACAACGCCGCTGTCGAAGAAGACAATCCGGAAGCGAAGATGATGACCGAAGCGGGTTTCCGATCACTCGTTAGGCCATTGCATGCGGAGCACGTCCGCTCGATTCGTCCAACTCTTTTGCTGATGCAGGCCGGCGTATTTTTTCTTTTGCTCATCGGAGCGGTTAACCTGGTCAACCTCCTTCTGATCCGCGCGAGCGGCCGCGCGAAAGAAATGGCGATCCGCCGATCGATGGGCGCGAGTCGCGCGCATGTTGTGAGACAGGTAATGATCGAAACCGTTCTCCTGACTTTCGTCGGCGGATTGCTCGGGCTGGCGGTGGGCGCGTGGGGAATTCGGTTGCTCGAAGTTCTCGGGGCAGATCGCTTGCCGCTCGGCGCGCATATCGCGTTCGATGGCTGGCTGGCGTCCATCGGTCTTGTTGGCGCGGTGGTTCTCGGAGTCGTTATCGCGGTGCCGATCGCCTGGTTCAGCCTGAGCACTCATCTGGCGACTGCGCTCCAATCGGAATCACGCACCGGCACGATTAGTCGCGCCGCTCAACGCCTTCGCCATGGATTTATTGTCGCGCAGATCGCGCTTGCTTTCGTTTTGCTCGCGGGTGCGGCGCTGCTCGGCTTGAGCCTGAAAAAAGTGATGGCGGTTTCTCCCGGCTTCCGGGCCGATCACGTTCTCACCGGGGAAGTCACGGTGCCGTTTAGTTATAACGCCCGCCCTTTCCTCGATCGCTTGCTGGAAGCAATTGGTCGGCAACCGGGAGTCGGAGCAGCGGGAGCGATCACGAATGTGCCCCTGAGCGGAGACAGCGGGAAGACCGCCGTCACACCAAAGGGCTACGTGCCGCCGGCGGGCGAGTCATTGCACGCTCATTATTCCTATCAAGTCACCGGCGATTACTTCGCCGCGCTCGGCATTCCTTTGCGCGAGGGCCGGTTTTTAACTTCGGCCGACTCTCATCGCGCGGACCGGGTCTGCGTAGTGGACCAAGATTTCGCCCGGCGCTACTGGCCTCATGGCGGCGCGCTTGGTCAACGCGTATTTCAAGGCAGCGACTCGGACGACGCAAAACTGTTCACCATTGTCGGTGTGGTCGGCGCGGTAAAACAAGCGGAGCTCACGGAACCGCCGGGGCAGGGCGCGGTCTACCTGCCGTTCATGGATTCCGACGGCATCAACATCTTCGTCGTCACGCGAACGAGCCACCGCCCGGAAGCGTTTGCCGGGACGCTGCGGAAACTGGTGCGCGCGACCAATGCTGACCTTGCGATCGATAACCTCCGCTCCATGGATACGCGCATCGCGGACAGCCTCATCGCGCGTCGGTCTCCAGCCTTGCTGGCCGGAATTTTCGCTGGCGTCGCTCTCTTGCTGGCGGCAATTGGAACTTATGGCGTATTGAGTTACGCGGTCGCACAACGCCAGCGCGAGATCGGTATTCGGATGGCGCTCGGCGCGCAAACCAAGCAGATCGGCGCCCAGTTCCTCTCGTTAGGCCTACGCCTTCTCGTCACGGGAACTCTCCTCGGTTTGTTAGGCGCATGGATTGCCGGAAAAGCCATGCAAACTGTCTTGTTTGAGGTGCCGCCGCTCCACTTGGCGATCCTCTTCGGCACCGCTGCGATCATGAGCGCGGTATCGTTGGTTGCCTGTCTCATCCCCGCGCGTCGCGCGACGATGGTCAATCCGGTGGAAGCACTGCGTGCCGAATAACTAATCGAGGATCTGAACGCCCTCGGTCGCCGTGCGCGCGGCGAACAGTTCGCTAAGACGTTTTGTCATTTGGCCGACCTGGCCGTCGCCGATGTCGCGATTGTCGATCTTAACCACGCCGGCGAGCTCGCCCATCGTACCGGTACAAAACATTTCGTCCGCGCTGTAAGCGTCGACCGGAGTGAGATCGGCTTCAACGCAGCGAATTTTTTCCGCGGCGGCAATTTCGATTACGGTCGCGCGCGTAATTCCTTCCGGACAGGCGACCGTTTTGCTGGTGGCAAGATCGCCTTTGCGCACAATGAAAACGTTGGTCGCGTTGGTCTCGGCAATGAATCCGTTCATATCGAGCATGAGCGCGTCGTCCGCGCCCGCGTTGTTCGCTTCAATCTTGGCCAGAATCGAATTGAGCAAATTGGCATGATGAATCTGCGCATCCAGGACATCGGGCGGGGGCCGCCGGACCGATGCCGTGATTAGCTTCAAACCCTCCTTGGAATAAACCGGCGCCTTATGCTCGGCCAGAACGATCAGGGTCGCGCCGCTCTGGTTCAGCCGCGGGTCCATACCGGAAGTAATTTTCACACCGCGGGTGAGGGTGAGCCGAATGTGGACGCCATCGCGCATTTTATTCGCGGCCACGGTGCGCTTGAGCTCTTCGATGATCTTTTCGCGCGGTGGAAGATCGACAATCGACAAGGCGTGCGCGGAACGTTCCAGTCGATCGAGATGCTCGTGTAATTTGAAGATACGGCCGTCATAGAGCCGCAGTCCCTCCCAAACCGCGTCGCCACCTTGCACCGCCGAGTCGAACGGACTGATCCCGGCCTTGTCTCGATGCACCAGCTGACCGTTAATGTTGACGATCAGGTCCTTGTTCTTGGGATTAAATTTCTGGAGCACGAAGAAGATTAATCAGGAAACCAGGAAACCAAGAACAGAAACGAACTTATCAATCATTCCTGGATTCTTGGCTTCCAGATTAATAAATCCGATGTCGATAGAGCTTTTCGTACGATTCCCGACATTGCTCATAAATCTCTCGGAGGCGATCCGGCACAACGCCTTGTCTCGATTTGTAGGGCTGGAACGATGTCGATCTTGCCACCTCATCGTACCAATGCTTGGCCCAGATACCGTCGGTGTCTCGTAATCCCGGCGGCCAGGAAAGCATCGCCTTGTCGAATTCCACGCCAACTGTGTCGCAGAGAAGCCGCAAGATGCGCTCGGGATTTTCCAGAACATCTTTTGCGTCAACAATTGGCGGCACCTTGCCGGTTTGCTCGCGAACGAAATCGAAAATCTTTTCCTGCTGAACGTAACCAAGATCTTCCAACGTTGGCTCGGGATTTTTTTTGATGTAGGAAAGAATCACTTCGCGCGGGTCGCGGATGAGAAAACAATTTGTAAGGTCGACAAGCCATTCGCGATCGATCTCCGGCAGCAAATGATGGGTCATTTGTTTCTGGAAGAAAATCTTCTTGCCCGTCGGGGCACTGAGGCCCCTCCCACATTGTTCAGCGACTTTTCGCCAATCGGTCTCGCCTTGTGCGATCACTTCGGCAGCCCCGGGATGCTTTTTGCCGGTCCTCTCTAAATAGTACGCGTAAAACGGCTCGTCGATTACGGCGGTGTCGGCGCGATTGCCCCAGGCGCGCATCATGGCGGTGGAGATGTTCCGCGGACCTGACCACATGGCGATGCGAACCGGGTTCGAAGTCACGGCTAGCCGAAAATGAGAAGCTGGATCGAGTCCGGCAGATGCTGAGCGACGTTTGTTACTACACTGCCGCGAAGAAGGTTCGCCAGCGCGGTTCGTTGAGTCGCGCCGATGACGAGATAATCGACACCCATGGTTGCGGAAAGATCGACAATCGTAGCGGCGGCGTCCTGGCTGACGGCATAAACTGGAATGACGCAAACATCGCGCTCGGCACCGAGCTTCATCATCAAAGACATGATGGTGTTCGCTTCCGGATCATCCTGCCATTTCGCGCGGCCAAGTGAAGCCGGTCCGCCAGAGAAGTAAACGGCAACCTCTTTGACAAAGAGCACGCAAAGAGTCGCTTTGCGCAGTTGCGCTTCATCCAGCGCAAACCCGAGCACCGGGGTGATGCCGCGCGCTGCGACCATAATCTTTTGACCTTCTTGCAATCGCGGTTGCACCCGAGCTTCCAGATCGGGACTAACCATTGCGGCAACCTCGCGTGTGACGGTGAGCGTGGTCAGACCCTGTCGCTTCTGCGTGTACGCGCGCAACGCCAGTCCAACGCCCAGAACCACGACTATGAAAAAGAGAGCGTCTTGTTTAGTGTGCGCCAGGGTCAGCTCGACCACGAACAAAATGCAAAACGTGACGGCGAATAAGAGACGATCATACCAGGTAAAGCCAACGGTTCGGTTAAAAGCACACGAGCCGACGTTGACCGTGATCGCACCAACGACACCAATCGCATAAAGACCCGCCAAGGCAGTGAAATTGGCAACGAACAGGAGGACGACGGTCGGCAAGCCGAGTGCGATGAGAAGGGGATAAATCGGAACGCCATGCCGATTCAAACGTTTGAATTGACGCGGCATTTCGCGATCGCGCGACATCATGTAGAGCAGTCCGATTGTCGCAACGATGGCGGTGTTGGCGGCGCTGAGCAGAAGCAGGAAAAAAACGATGCCGACAATCCAGCCAAACAAATTCCCGATGGCCGGTGAAAATGTCGCCGCCGCGAATTGTTCCCCGATGAAGCGCAGCATGTCTTCGCTCCGCAATTGTAGAACGGAAGAGATCGATGAGGGATCCGACAGGTGCAGCGTCTTGCCCAACACCGATGGCAATGACAGCATCGCCCAACCCAACAACGCTGTCCCGCAAACTACTTCGATCGCCACCGGTGTGATGGCTTTGAATGCCTCGCGACCGACACTCGGATGTTCCATCGTCGATCCAGGATCGAGTTTCATTACCCCAGTCAGATTCGCAATCGATTCCGCGCCCGAAAGCGCGAGAATAACGCCAACAAATTGGACCCATAGCGTTCCGAGACTTTCCTGGCGCGGTTGAAGAAAATGCGTCGTCAGATGCGGTGCGCTGAATGCGATCATCATGATGACCACCGCGACCGTCGGGACGGCTACTGTGACCGCGAAAGTGCCGGAATGTTTCGGCCCGAAAAAGTTGATCACGCCCATGATCAGGAGCACGCCAATCGTGGTCAGTGCGATATGATCGCGGAGAAATTTGATCCAGGTGACATGCTCCGCGCCCGAAGTGATGTAGGTCAACGCCGACCAGCCACTGAGTGCTGCGGTCACGGTTAGATTGGCCAGCAACAACAACGCGCCCACGACAGCCAGCAATCGGCTTTGCGAACGCGCCGCGGAATAAACACCTCCGCCATCGGGAAAATGGCGGCAGATCACGACGTAATTAATCCCGACCAAACCGGTCAGCGCGCAGACCGCGAGAATGATTGGCAACGACGAAAAGCCGGCCGCCAAAAACGCAAGACCGATGACATAGGCCTTGCTCGTGCCCCAATCGCCGTAAAGAAGCGCGGCGGCGCGTTTCCAATCGACGTTGCGCGGGCGATGGACCGCGCCGCTTTCGGTAATGATCAAATCCGCCATTAGAACGTGGGGTGACTGTTCATCGGAGGCCGCGCCTGACAAGGGCTTTGTTCAATACCATCAGGGCATCACAGCGCGGGGCGAGCAGGGTCATACGGCAGTGTTCTATTATTATTAGAGTAGATCGACAACGTAGTATCGTGTCCGACTTTGTCCGATTTGACGTAACCCGCCACCGATTTGAGATTTCCGTCAGTTCTTTGTTTCGCTTAATGGATCGGTGAGTGGCCGGTTCAACGGGGGAACCAATTCCTGAAAACGGATCGGGGCGAACGATGCGCGGCATCGAGAGTATTTAGTGGCTCCAGCCCGACAGCTAACCTCGTCAGCATCATTAGAATGCAAGGGATGTCGTAAATCCGACTCCACTTGAAGTGAGGCGCCTCGTCGCGCGAGTCAGCCTCGTTTTGAGTCGAATTAATTAATTGATACCAACCAACGTTAAGCGGCCGCGCAATGTCAATGTGCCGCGCGCGGCCGCGATCTTGTACGGCGACTGGGGCACGAGCAAAGCCTACGTGATCGGTCTCGCCTTTGCCGTTGCCGGTTACGCTTCGTTCTGGCTGATCGCGCTGATGTGCGTGCTCGTTGCGCTGGTTGGGATCAATTACATGATCATCTGCCGCCTCTATCCGGACGGCGGCGGCGTTTACGCGAGTGTGCGACATCGCAGCGAGATCATCTCAATCGTCGGCGCGTTTTTGCTCATCGCCGATTATTTGGTAACGGCCGCGATCAGCTCCCTCTCCGCCTTTGCTTACCTCGGCGTGCCGCATCCGGAAAAATTTGCCGCCGCCGCGATCCTCGTGATCGGAATGCTCAATTTGCTCGGACCGAAGCACACGGGTGGGCTGGCCTTCCTGATCTCAGTCCCGACCGCCATCGTGGTAATTGCGCTCGGCCTTTTCTGCCTGCCGCATCTCGGGACGGCCATTGGACATCTGCAACCGCTGCATGGCGGCTTTTGGCAAAACTGGGCTGGCTTTGTCGGCATTGTGCTCGCGCTTTCCGGCGTTGAAGCCATCGCCAATGCCACCGGCGTGATGAGACTCGATCCCGGCAGCACCGACGCGAAGCCGTCCGTCGTCAAAACTTCCACGCCCGCAATCCTGATCGTGATGATCGAAGTCTGCGTCTTTACTGCTTTGCTCGGGCTCGCCATGCACGCGCTCAGCGGATTGCAGGTCGCCAACGGCGACGTGAACGCGCCGGGCGCAGAAGGCGTGCGCGATTACATGCTGCGTTACATGGGTGAGGTCTTTGTTGGAAGCGTGCTTGGGCCCGCCGGCGGTCACATCTTCGCCGTCATCGTTAGTGTCGTCTTCGGGCTGCTGCTCTTCTCCGCTGTTAACACCTCCATCGTCGCGTTGATCAACCTTCAGTTCCTTCTGGCGCGCGATCGCGAGATCCCAAAGATTTTCCAGCTCCTCAACAAATGGGGCGTGCCCACCGTGGCCATGATCCTCGCCACGATTGTACCGATGTTGCTCGTCATTTTTGTCAAAGACATCTCCGGCCTGGCCGAGTTGTATGCGGTCGGTGTCGTTGGCGCCATCGCCACCAATCTGGGTGCGACCGCGACCGACCGAACTCGCGCGATCAAGCCGTGGGAACGCGCGTTTATGTTTGTCACGTTCCTCATTATGGCCGCGATTGAGCTTTCGTTGCTCGTCGATAAACCGAACGCACGCTATTTCGTCATTACCGTTCTTCTCGTTGGACTCATCTTGCGCGGTCTCGTGCAGGAACGACGGATGAAAAAAGAAGGGAAGCCTCCGCTCGTACCTGAGAAATTGCCGGTTCACGCCGCGCCCGCTCCCGCAGTCGAACCAACCGTGGCTGCCTCATCGGCAGCGCCGCTAACCGGGGAAGCGATACTGTGCGCGATTCGCGGGACCGGGCGCACGCTCGATTTCGCTTTGCGCGAAGCCCGCAAGACCGGATCGCGGCTTTATCTACTTTTCGTGCGCGAACAACCTTTCATGACCGAAGAGGACGCGAAACGCAAATGGCACGAAGACCCCGAGGCGAGCGCGGTTTTTGCCGAAGCGAAGCAAAAAGCGGGCGATCTCCAGCCTTTGTTTGCTTACGCTGTCAGTCCCTCCGCCGCGGAAACGATTGTCGATGTTGCCGCCACTCTTGGCGCATCCCGGCTCATTCTTGGCGCACCGCAGCGCAACGCCTTGATCAATCTTCTTCGCGGCAATGTGATCCGCGAAGTTTCGAATCTGCTTCCGGAAGAAATCGATCTTCTCGTCTATGCCTGATCGGAAATATCAGGACCCAAATTTTCCGTAAACCGCGAGCAGCGGATAAAAACAGCGATTTTTGCTGTGATAATCGCTTACGAAGCCGGTTTTGGTTCGAATCTCGACGTGGCCGTGATTCCTGTCGCCGTAAACGAGGACCGCGCCGATCGGTGCGGCATACGGATCGCGAATTGGCAATCGTTTGAATCCGTAACTGCGCATCAGCTCGTCGCCGGCTTCGACTGCGTAGGCAGTCTTTGGATAGGAATTGATCACGCCCGCGGCGACCAACGCCGTTTTCACATAATGCCAGCAGTGCGCCTTAGAATCCGCACTCGAGCGCTCTTGAGCGAGCGTGGCCGCGCGCGCGAGTTTCGGGTCGAGACGCGGATCAATTTTCGCGAACGGATGAACGATTGGCTTGCTCCAGTAATGCCGAATAATCTTGACCGACGTGACCTGTCCCGAAGCGTCTTTGTAAACAAACTTCCTGGTCGATTGTTGCAGGCCTTCAGCTCGAAGGGGCGGCGCAAAAAGGGCGAAGTTTCCCGTGCATAAAAGGGTGAGAACGAAAATGCTTCGCACGCCAGCGTTTTATTGCAGGGAATATGCCAAGTCGCAAGAGGAGATTTCTTTTCTCCCGGGTGGACCGTAAATAATTCCAAAAAAATTTGCACCCGAGTGGGAACCAGTTTAGGGGTCTGATCCGAATCTTAATTAAAAAACCCTGTCTTTTCTGCAGGGTTTTGTCGAATGCTCGTTAGGGCGAATTCGTCAAAAAAATGGGTACGAAATTTTTACTAACAACGATTGGCTTTGCTTTTTTGTTCGCGGCTTCGGCTTTTGCGAGCGAAGAATCATTGCTCGCACGAATCACCGTCTACTGGCCGGGAGAAGGTCAACTCCGTGCCTGTTCCAATGGTGCGCGTCTCCGCGCGGGACATTGTGCGGTCGATCCGAAACGAATTCCGTTCGGGAGCCGTGTATTATTTCCGGATGCGACCTGCACCGCCGTTGATAGCGGACCGGCGGTAGTCAGCCGCAAGGCCGCGCGCGTGACGGGACGAACCGTTTTGCAACGAAGCGCCATTGTCATCGATCGATTCTTTGAGTCGAAAGAAGCCGCGCTTTCCTGGGAAAGCAGACATCCGCATTTCATGACGGTGCAAGTGGTCCTCCCGGGATCTCGCAACGAATCCAAGGAAGCGATCGTGGAAACCTCGAAGAATGACACACCAATCGGGGAACTGCGGGAAACCAATAATTTGGAGCCACCGGTTGATCGGAATGGCACGGCGCTTTCTCGTCCGATTGATCTGCTCATGCGTGCGGGCTGGCGAACGGCGTTATGAAGCGATTTCTCTTCTTAATTTTTTTCGGAGTAACTGCGACAGCCAGCGGGGTCGCGCGCGACAATTCGCTCCTCGCTCGCGTCACCGTTTACTGGGCCCACGGTGGACGCGACGCGGATCGTTATACGCGCCAACACAAATCCGCTACTGGTCAGCGACTGCGGCAGGGTCATTGCGCTGTCGACCCCAGAAAAATTCCTTACGGCAGCCGGGTCGTTCTTCCTGACGGAACCGCTTTGTCGGCCGTCGACACTGGTAGTGCTGTCCGGAACCGCAAGGCCGCTCGGCGATCGGGCCGCACGAATTACGAGCGCAACGCGCTCGTAATTGACAAATTTTTTGAGACCAAACGCCAAGCGCTCGCGTGGGCGAACTCCAACCCGCCGTTTGTAAACGTGAAAGTAGTTCCGCCAAATGCTCCGCCGGCGACGGAGCCCAATATCACAAATTCCCAACCAATCGCTTTGACGCCAGCGCCAGCGACAACGACAACCAATCCAGCGAGCGCCAGGTCTACTGCAGCTACGACCAATGCGGCGGCGAGTGTTCCCATCGGGACTATTGTCAGAAATCCGCTTGGCCGGCTCGGCCGCTAGCAGTTTGTCGATCTTACGCGAAGATCGACCTCTCGGATTACAACTTCGAGTAAACGCCGATCAACGGCCGCGGCGATGGAATCTTGGAGCGAAAGTCGCTCGCGAAACCGCTCTTGGTCCTGATTTCGATGTGACCCGCGCCATTTTTCGCGTTGTAAACCAGCACTGACCCGACCGGCGCCTTGTAGGGATCGCGCACGGACAGCTTTTTGAAGCCGTAATTATTGACTAGCTCTTTAGCGGCATCCTTGGCGTAAACGCTCTTCGGATACGAACTGACCGCGCCGGAAGCGAGCAACGCTTGCTTGACGTAATGCCAGCACTGCTCGCGCGAATGCGCATGAGCGCGTTCCTCAGCAATCGTCGCCGCCCGCCTCAATTTGGGATCGATCGAGCCGTCCGTTTTTGCGAACGGTTGGACGATTTTCTTGGGGACGTATTTGGTGACGATCTCGGCCGAGTCGGTTTTTCCATCGGCGTCTTTGAAAATGAATCGCGCTTTCGCCGATGCGACCGTCTGGCCGTGGGCGGCGGTCGCAAAGAGCAAACCGGAAGCAAAGATGGCAATCAAACAGGGGGCGAGGGGACTGGTTTTCGGCATAAAGAGCGCCATCTATCAAGCAGATCGGCTGCCTGCGCAACCGATTTTTGCCGTTTTTTACAACTTTTTTGGCAATGCGAGTCGGCCCTTTTTTTGTCATTCCGACCGAAGTGGAGGAATCTCTTGCTGTTTCTGAAATATTAAGAGATGTCTCGACTTCGCTCGACATGACATAACCTCCGAACCGTCAATGAATTCCTCAATCAACCGTCGTTCCTTCGTCAAAATGTCTGCGGCAGCCGCTTTGGCTTTGACTACAAGATCGACATCGTTATTTGCGGAGAAAGTAGTGAAGCCTTTGCGCATCCTGATTCTTGGCGGGACCGGTTTTACCGGCCCCTATCAAGTTCGCTACGCGCTGGGCCGCGGACACAAAGTCACGACATTTAACCGCGGCAAAACCCATCCCGGGGAATTGCCGGCCGAAGTCGAACAGCTCGTCGGCGATCGTAACGGCAAGCTCGACGCGTTGAAAAATCGACAATGGGATGTCGTGATCGACAACCCCACGACGCTGCCTGCATGGGTGCGAGATGCTGCCCAGATTTTGAAGGGCAACGTCGATCGCTACGTTTTCATCTCCACGATTTCTGTTTACGGCGAGGTGAAACAAGGCGTCGACGAGTCGGCGCCGCTCGAGAAATACGAAGGCCCGGATCCGTACAAGGAGACACTCGAAGCGATGAAAGCGTCCGGTTACAAAACCTACGGCCCGCTGAAGGCGCTTTCAGAAAAGGAGGCCGAGAAATGGTTTCCCAGGAAAGCATTGATCATTCGTCCGGGACTGATTGTCGGTCCGCGCGACGAGACCGACCGCTTCACCTACTGGCCGGTGCGAATTGACCGCGGCGGTGAAGTGCTCGCTCCCGGAAATCCAAATGATCCCGTTCAGTTCATCGATGGGCGCGATCTTGCCGAATGGACAGTTCGCATGGCAGAAAATCGGGAAACCGGAATTTACAACGCGACCGGGCCCGCCAAACCGCTCGGCATTGGTGGAATGCTTGATGGAATTAAAGAGGCGGAGAAGTCGAATGCGAAGTTCACTTGGGTGAGCGAGGAATTTCTCACTCAGCAAAAAGTCGAACCGTGGTCCGGCATGCCGGTGTGGACGGGAAAAGACAGCGGCTTGGCGCGCGCCAGCATCAGCCGCGCACTCGGCAAAGGTTTAACGTTTCGTCCGCTCGCCGAAACCGCGCGCGACACGCTGGCCTGGTTCAAATCGCTTCCACAAGATCGACAATCGAAATTGCGCGCCGGTGTTACAGCTGAGCGCGAAGCCGAAGTTCTCGCGCAGTGGCGCAAACAGCACGGCTAGTGTAAGGCGTCTAACATGACGCGTTCCTCAGACCGCCCATCGCTGATAGGGCGGATATTCTCGATGCTTACCTTCGTCGAGCGGCATGAGCTGCCGTCGGTCGTAACCGCGTTCTTCCTCTTCTTTTGCGTGCTCGGCGGCTATTTCGCCGTGCGACCTGTGCGCGAAACGCTCGGCACGATCCTCGGCCGTGATCGTGTGACCAACCTCTGGCTTGCCACCTGGATCGCATCGTTGGCGATCGTGCCCCTCTACGGGGCCGTCGTTGCAAAAATCAGGCGGAGCATTTTTCTCCCGCTCATTTACGGCTTCGTGGCGGTCGCGCTCGCAATCGTTGGCGGCGTCATGCAAGTCCAGCGGCAAAGTGTAGCCGTCGCGCAGTTCTTCTACGTCTTCATCAGCGTCCTCAGCCTCTTCCTTGTATCCGTTTTCTGGAGCTTCCTGGTTGAGCTTTTCGATTCCGGACAAGCGAAGCGGCTTTTCCCGGTGATCGCGGCGGGCGGAACCGCCGGCGCTCTCGTCGGACCGCTGTTCACCGATTTTACCGCGCGGACCATCGGGAACGCTGGCATCCTCTTCGTCGGGGCGGCGCTCTTTGTTTTGGCGGTCGTCTTGCAGGCCATCCTAATCCGCATCTGGAAAAGTGGGCCTGAACTTCGGCGAGACGGCGGCGAAGCTGATCATCAAACGCGGGATCGCGCGCTGGGCGGAAACCCTTTTGCTGGAATCACACTTGTCCTGCGCTCACCGTACCTGGTGGGAATTGCTGGGTATGTCGCTCTACTGGCGACTGCGAACACCTTTCTCTATTTCGAACAATTGCGGCTGGTCGCGACTGCGTTCGCGGATACGCAGACGCGCACGAGCGTCTTTGCGCGGATCGATTGGATTGTGCAGGGCCTCACGATCCTGGCGCAGCTCTTCATCACCGGCAGGATCGCTTCGCGTTTGGGTTTGGTGGTTCTCCTTACGATTATTCCGGTAGCGATTTTCTTCGGGTTTGTGGCGCTGGCGATATGGAACACGTTCGCGGTCCTCGCGGTCGTGATAGTTCTGCGTCGCAGCGGCGAATACGCTTTTGTTCGTCCCGGCCGGGAGATGCTATGGACGCCGATGAGCAAGGAGACGAAGTACAAAGCGAAGAACTTTGTCGATGTGCCGGTTTATCGCGGGGCAGACGCGGCGGTCGCGCAACTGCAACGCGCGATCGAGGGCGCGGGCTTCGGCGCGCAAACGCTGGCTTTGTTTGGAGCGCTGGGCGCAGTCCTTTGGGCGGTAAACGGCTGGTGGCTCGGGAGGCGTTATGACGCAGCCGCGAGGGAGTCGGCCTGACTTGCGCGGAAGCGGGTCAGGCGCGAAGCGTAAACCGTTAACAAATCGAAGGAGGAAAATATGGCAACACGAACTGGATCGGCGGTTTGGGAGGGAACTTTGAAACAGGGGAAGGGGACAATGAAACTCGGGAGCGGCGCGTTTGAAGGGCCCTACTCATTTTCATCGCGCTTTGAAGAGGCCAAAGGAACCAATCCCGAAGAACTGATAGGTGCAGCTGAGGCGGGATGCTATTCAATGGCGCTCTCTGCGAATCTCGAAAAAGCAGGACATCCGGCGAAGCGAATCACCACCACCGCGACTGTGAAACTGGAAATGGTGGGCGGCGGACCAAAAATCACGACCATCGATGTGAAGACCGAAGCGGAAGTGCCCGGAATTGACGAAGCGAAGTTTCGCGAACAAGCCGAACTCACCAAGAAAACCTGTCCCGTCTCGGTGGTTCTGGCCGGCGCGCAGATTAATCTCGACGCAAAATTGCTCTGACGAGCTACTTCGCCAATTCGTAGAGATATTCGACGAACGACATCGTTGCGCCGTCGAAGCTCTGCATTTTCGGATTGGTCGATTCGATCACGTAATACTCATCGGGAGCATGCGCGCCGCTGCCGTGACCAAGGCCGAAATGTCCGGCCGCGAGCTTCAATGGTTCGCCGGTGAAAGCGTAACCGGGATACGAGCCGGCGTTCCGCGGCCAGAGCAGCGGATCGACGCCGAATTTTTTGTAGGTTACGAGTTGCGCTTGAATGAGCGCCGAATCTTTCGACGTGCTCGTCGGATCGTAACCGCCGGTCATGTTCACTTCGATGTCGCCGAAGCCGCGCTTCGCGAGATGCGCTTTCAACGCCGCAAGCGCGTCGGCTGCTTTCATATCCGGCACCAGGCGCATGTCGATCTTCGCGACCGCGCGATGCGGCAAAATCGTCTTGCCGCCCGGCCCGGTGTAACCGCCGACCAAACCTTCAATATTCACCGTCGGCTGCGACATCAAACGCTCGTTCGCCTGCTGCCACGGCAGATCGTCGATCCAATGTTGGGTGTTGTATTGTTTCTTAGCGCTCGCTTCGCTGCGAACTTTCGACACGCTCGCGATCATTGCCTTCTCGTCCGTGCTCAATGGTCGCGGCTGCGGATAATTGTCGATCTTGATCGTGTTGCCGTCTTCTGAAACGAGCGTGTTCAACGCATGGACGAGACGCCACGCCGGACTGTCGATCATCGCCTTGAGCGACGAATGAATGTCTTTCGCCGGGCCGCGTCCCCATTTTGCGCCGTCCGAAACTAGTTCCAGCTCAATAACGCCTTTGGATCCGAGATTAACCGTCACCACGCCGTCCAAATCCTGCGTGGCTGATGGCATGAATACGCCAACGCATTTCTTCAATGCTTCCTGAACTTCCGGACGATGCGCGAGTTGTTTGATATGCGGCGAACCAATTTCCTCTTCGCCTTCGGCAACCATCACCAAATTCACCGGCATTTTCTTGTTCGCGCCGCGAATCGCGTGCAGCGCTGCGAGAAAGGCGGCTTCCGGTCCTTTCTGATTGACCGCGCCGCGCCCGACGATCGCCTTGCCCAAAGGTGGTTTGTCCACCAATCGCGCTTCGGTCGGCGGCGACGTCCATTCCGCCGGATCGAACTGCTTCACGTCGTACATGAAATAAAGTCCGACCGTTTTGGGCGCACCGGCGTCAAGCGTCGCAAACACTCCCGGTTTTCCATCGGTGTTGATCACTGTCGCCTGTTGAAATCCGGCATCGCGCGCGAGCTTGGCCATGTATTCCGCGCCTTCGGGATAACCGCGGTTCTCCGCCGCGATCGACACCTGCGCGATCCAATCCTGCAACCGTTTCACCGCTTCATCGTGCCGTTTCGTAATTTCGGCTTTGATATCGGCGTGGTCATTCGTTGCTGCGATGCAATGCGCGCCAAGTGCGAGGGCGATTAAGAAGACGAAGAATTTTGTTCTCATAACTTAAAGTGCGAGCGTTTCTTGTTGCGGAGCTGAGGCGGTTGCCGTCAGTCCGCTGAATTTTTTAACAAGTTCGTCAAGTTTGGCTATATAGTAATCGATGTTCTCGTCGCGGTTCTGGGGATCGAAGTCGCTGGCCAGGCGGGCCGCCTCGTAGGCCGCGACCTTCTTGGGCGTGCTCTTAATATAATAGCTGACCTGATCGCCGGGTTTATAGGCACGGCCGGTGGCGAGGGCGAGCTCGTAGGCTGCCGCCCGGTTTCGCGTTGAGCCGGCAATCTTCGCTCGATATTTCTCCAACGAATCCTGGAGTGTGTCGGTCTTCATCAACATGTCGATCTTCCATTCGCGGTTCCGGATTTTCTTCTCGAACTCGTTCCGAAGATCGACAATCGCTTCCGGCTTGCCTCGCATGATGAGCTTGATCATCTCCTCAAGAAACACGCGCTGAAATTTCTCGAGCCCGCGCGATTTCAATGCGCCGCCTTTGATGATCACGTCGCCGTCTTTGGTCAGCAGCGCATAATTTTTCGCCTTGTAACTGAACATGGCGTCGAATTGCTCATCGAACTCGATGTCGATTCCCTTCGGCAATTCTTTGGCCAGACCTTTCTGCAGCTCATCGATGTCGACCTTATCGGGCGGGACGAAATAAATGCCGTCGGTATCGACTTCGATCACTTTCGCGCCGTGCTTGTTGAGCCAATCGATCATCTTCTTCAACAAATCGCGGCCGATCTGAGTGACGCGCGCAGCGGCGTCGAAATCCGCGAAATGTCCCTGCCCGAATCCGAGGTAGCCATAGAAGCTGTTGATCAGAATCTTGAACGTATTCTGGAGCGCGTGGAAGTAGCGCTGCTTCGCCGGATCCTTTTCGGCGCGCATCGCCGCTTTGGTTTCCAAGCGGAACGTGCGCAAGTCGGTCAACAAATGTCGGAAGATTTGCAGCCGATCGCTCGCCGGAAAACAATCAAACTGGAGCATGATCGATGGATAAAGCGACGCGACATCGCAATGCCAGACGTTCCGTGCGACGCCAGTGAAAAAGATGTCGGTGTAACCTCCTTCAAACGTTTGCGGCAGCGGCAACTCCGGAATGCTGTGTTTCTGCCGAAAATATTCGCGTAGGAACAAACCGTTGATCCGGGTGGCGTTCCCGCGCACGATCACGTCCTGATAGTTGTAGGGGAAAATTTGCGCCTGAATGAAGTAGCTCGGGCTGAGTAAATCCGAGACCGCGCGGATTTCACGAACGCCGCACAAGGCGCGGCGTCGAAACTTTTCGTGATTGTCGAGCCACGCGCGTTCGAGTTCTTTCCCCGCGAGTCCGGAGATTTCTTCGTCGCAAAATCCAAAATGCCGGGCGACGTCTGCGCGCTCGAAACCAGTCAATGTTCGCAACCCGACATCGTAAAATTGCGCGAGCAGAAAAGTGTCGACGAAATGGCGGCCATCGATCGTGAACTTTGGATAATCGATCGTCTTCTCGGCAATCTGAAGTCGCGACGGCCGCGAACGCAGAAATCCACCGCTGCGTCCCCAGTCGAGTTTGGTCTTCGTTTTCTTCGCGCGCGCGACCAGATAAGGCAGATCGAACCGAAACACATTGTGGCCTTCGATCACATCCGGATCGCGTTCCTTGATCAGGCTCGTCAGGCGCTTGATCGCGCTTCTTTCCGACTCCTCCGCCTTTTTTGGATCGACAACGATCAGTTCCTCCCAGCCCGTGTTGTCGGAGACCGCGACGCTCATGATGCGCTCGTCGTTGGCCAGCACTTCGAGCTGCATCCGTTTCAATTCTTCGAACGGCAGATCTTTAAAAAGCGTGCGCCCGGTCGCGGTGAGATAATGCTGGACCGGGTCGGTCAAGCCGAAGAAATCGCGCCCGGCGCTCTTCAGGCCGTTGCGCAGCGCGATCAGCTCCTTCCAGCTGTCGCTCGTGATGAGCCAGCCGAACTTGAGATCGCCTTTGAGCTTTTCCGCTTCGATCCCAAGATCGACAACGTCCGAGTCGGCCCAGACGAACGGATGAAACGGTTCCACGTCGGCGGTTGTCGATCCATCCTTTTCGCGGCGATGGACCTTGACCGTGCCGGTCTCGCCCAGCTCGATCGCGACGATGCGCGGCGTCGGATCAGCGCCGAAAAGGATTTCGTTCTTTTCGAATTCCATGAGCCATCCACAGATTGCGCAGATTTTGGCAGATTCAAAACCGGAAGATTTCTGGAGTAATCCCCGCCGACCGCGTAATCTGCGGGCATGAAGATTTTGGCGCTCTTGTTCGTTTTGATTTTCGCCATGCGCGTCGCTGTCGCGCAAGAAACATCGGCGGAAAAGGCGGCCATCAGCGAATTGCCGTCGCTATTGTCGATCTACAAGGATATTCACGCGCATCCGGAATTATCGGGGCACGAAGAGAAAACCGCCGCGCTGGTGGCGAAAGAATTGCGCGCAGCGGGTTGCGAGGTCACGGAGAATTTCGGCAAATACGATGATCCCAAACTGAAGTGTTACGGCGTCGTCGGCGTGATGAAAAATGGCAATGGCCCGACCGTAATGGTGCGGACCGACATGGACGCGCTGCCGGTGCATGAAGAAACAGGGCTGCCCTACGCAAGCACTGTCACCACTAAAAATGACGACGGCCGCGATGTTTCAGTCATGCATGCCTGCGGGCACGATGCGCACATGTCGGCGTTCATCGGAACGGCGCGGGCGTTACAGCGACTGAAAGACCAATGGTCGGGAACGATCATGTTTATCGGGCAACCGGCAGAGGAGGCCATCGGCGGAGCGCGCGCTCTGCTCAAAGCCGGGCTTTACAATCGATTTGGCAGACCCGACTTCGCGCTCGGCTTTCACGACAAGTCCGATCTGCAGACCGGCCACATCGGCGTCACCGAAGGTTACACCTACGCCAACGTCGATTCGGTCAATATCACTGTCCGCGGAATCGGCGGACACGGCGCGTATCCGCATCGGACGAAGGACCCGATTGTGCTCTCGGCCGAGATCATCAATGCGCTGCAAACGATTGCGAGTCGTGAACATAATCCCCTCGAACCGATCGTGGTCACGGTCGGATCAATTCACGGAGGAACCAAACACAACATCATTTCCGATGAAGTGAAGATGCAGCTGACTGTGCGCACCTATAAGAGCGAAGTGCGGGACCGCGTGCTCGCCGCGATCGATCGGATCACCAATGGGTGCGCTACGGCGGCGGGAATTCCACCGGATCGCGCGCCGATTGTAGAAGTATTGAAGAATGAGTTCACACCAGCGACCTACAACAATCCTGATTTAACCAAGCGATTGGTGGCCGTCTGGAAAAAAGCGATCGGTTCCGAGAACGTGGAGATGATCCCTCCAACCATGGGCGGCGAAGACTTTTCCGAATACAGTTTGCCCGACCATTCAATCCCGGCGGTCGATTTTCACATTGGCGCCGTCGATCCGGAAAAAATCGCCCAGTTCAAAAAGGAAGGGAAAGAATTGCCCAGCTTGCACTCGAGCAAGTTCGCGCCCGTGCCGGAACCGACGATTCGCATCGGCATCATCGGCATGACCAGCGCCGTGCTCGAGTTAATGAAAAAATGATCGCGCTCGCGCGATTATTTCACCCGAATGTTTTTGCGGAGGAAGGTCGGGATGTCGAGGTCCTGGCCTTCGACGATGGTTGGCTCGCTCTTCTCGAAACGTCCGCGCGTGACCGGCTCAAATTGCAAAACTTCCTGCTTCGCCTGGAGGAATTTTTCTTTCGGTGGCTTGGCCTCTTTTTCCACGACCGGCTTTTTCTTTGGCGGAATCAATCGCGGCGCCGGTTTTTTGATTGAAGGCGCGGCTGGCGGCGGAGGTTCGGCCGCGGCCGGCGGTGCTGCAGCAATTTCAGGCTCAGGGACGATGTCGATCTTCGGCGCAGGCGGTTCTTCAACTTGTTCTAAGATCGCGGGCGGCGGCGCGAGAAACGGTTCCGGCGGCGGAGACGCCGCCTGCGTGGCGAGCGCATCTTCCGAAGCGAGCGAGCTGATGATCGTGACGCTGAGCCGGTTTCCCATTTTTCCGTCAACCGCCGTTCCGAAAACAATTTGAGTGTGATCGCGAACGTGGCGACCGAGTTCGCGCATCAGAATTTCAACTTCAGACAAAGTCATGCCCGGTCCGCCGGCGACTTGAACAAGAACGTGCGCCGCTTCCGACAGCATCCGGCCTTTGTCCATCAGCGGATTCTTCAGCGCCTGAGTCAGCGCATCATGCGCGCGATTATCGGTATCGGATTCACCGAAACCAAACAGGCAACGGCCGTTTTGGGTCCGCAACGCGGCGAACAAATCATCGAACCCGATTCGAATCAGACCAGGTCGTTGAATTAAATTGACGATCGAGCGGACGCTTTGACTGATCGTCATGTCTGCCACGCCGAAGGCCTGGTGAATGCCAGCTTTCGGCGCGACCATGTCGCCCATTCGATCGTTCTCGAAACAAATCACCGCATTCGCAATTTCGTTTAACCGAGAAAGCGCGTCCTGGGCCTGGACCGCGCGGCGTTTGCCTTCGAATGAAAACGGAAGCGTAGCAAATGCGATCACGAGCGAGCCGGCTTCGCGCGCCAGTTGCGCGACAACTGGCGCTGCGCCTGAGCCGGTGCCGCCACCAAGTCCTGCACAAATGAAAATCATCCGCGTGCCGGCGATTGCCTGACGAATTTCGTCCGCCGATTCAATCGCCGCTTGATAACCGAGCTCGGGATCGCCGCCCGTTCCCAGGCCGCGCGTGCATGTGCGGCCGAGCTGCACTTTGCGCGCCGCGACCGAGCTGGCCAGCGATTGCACGTCGGTATTGATCGCGATGAGATCGCCTTTGTCCATGCCGTCGAGCAACACGCGATCGAGCACATTCGATCCCGCGGTGCCGACTCCGGCAACTTTAATGGGAATTGGTTCCTCTTGCCGTTCCGGCAAAGTGTAATTTTTGCTGAGCTGGATCATGTCGATCTTTCTGTTGTCATCGCATACCGCTAAAAAACCGTCCGAAAATTCGAGTAATACCGCGCCGCGGCCGGTCGATTTGCACTGCCTGCGCGTATTTGAGTAAACCGATCGCGGTTGAAAACTGTGGGTTCTCGACCGCCGAGGTCAGACCGGACAAAGTTTGCGCGTGCGTCACGTGGGCGGGCATTTCAAAGATTTCGCCGGCCAAGTGATCGATCCCGTTCACCAAGCTACATCCGCCGGTAATGAAAATGCCAGCGCCGACATAATTAATGAACGGTTCTTCCTCGACCGTGCGCTTAAGCAGCTCAAAAGTTTCGCGCAAACGCAGATGAATGATCGTGTTGAGCGTTTCACGCTCGATTTCTTTTCCGGCAAATCCGGAATCGTCTTTCAACAAAATCGTTTCGCCGGGCAGGCAATTGCCCAGAACGCATCCGCCTTCTTCGGTTTTTAGTTTTTCAGCGCGTGCCATCGGAATGCGCAAACCCATCGAAATGTCATTCGTGATGTGATCGCCGCCGACTGCGAGCGCGCCGCTTTGTTTCACCGCGCCGTCAACGTAAAGAATGTAATCGGTCGTGCCGCCGCCGATATCGACCACCAGCGCCCCGAGATTCTTTTGATGCTGCGTCAGCACGACTTGCGCGGACGCGAGCGCGCTGAAGACAACGTCTTCAACTTCGAGCGGCAGCTCTTTCACGCACCGGATCGTGTTTTGAATCCGCGTCCGAACGCCGTGGACGATGTGGAAATCCGCTTCCAATTTTTCCCCGAGCATGCCGACCGGATTGAGCACGCCATCCTGTCCGTCGACGTGATAGTGTTGAATGATCGAGTGCAGAAATGCGTTCTGCGCCGGAATGCTGACTTCGCGCGCGCTGACTTTTACATCTTCAACGTCCTGCTCATCGATCTCGTCGCGCTCTTCTGGCAGCATCACGCAACCGCGATTGTTGAAACTCTGGATGTGACCCCCCCCGACTGCGACGTAAACGCTCCGAATCATCACATCGCTTTTCTGTTCGGCGTCGACCACTGCTTCGTGCACGCATTTCATCGCCGTTTCAAAATCGACAATCTCGCCTTTGCGCACACCGCGCGATGGCGCCTGACCGACGCCGAGAATTTTCAGCGTGCCGTCGGGACGTGTCTCGCCGACCACGACGCAAATCTTCGACGTCCCAATTTCCAAACCTACGATCAGATCACCACTTGCCATGTTCTTTAATTTTTCTCGAAAGGTTGCAACGGAAGCGCGCGCTTCACTGCCGGCGTCGCAGTCGGCGGTGGATTGGCGCGCGATTTCGCGGTTGAAGTTGTGGCCGGCCGTTTCGCCGCGGCGTGCGCCGGAATCGCTTTCATCACTCGCGGCGATTCTTCCGGCTTGATTGTTTCGTTGATCACTTCGGCGGCCGGCTTGCCGAACGTGACCGGAATGTTTCGTTGCACCAGCAGATTGACGGTCGCGAGTTCGCGGTGCGCGTCGTCGGAATAAATCAGAAACTGCTCCAGGCGCTGCAACTGGGTGTCGAGATTATCGAAACCAAACGTGACCCGGCTGTGGTTCTTATCGGTCACGGCCAGGCAGTACCCTTTTGAAACATCGATCTCGCGAATTTGGAAACGCGTTTGCATGAAGCTGCGCGTGCTCAGCCGTAGTAACTCGAGCGTGGCTTTGGTCTCGGGCGACCCGACAGTTTTGCCGGCTGCGAGCGATTCGCTCGCGCAACCCAGAATTAGCGGCAGTCCTAAATATTCCGGCAACAATTTCTTCTCTTTCATCAAAACGCCGCGCGCGTCCACCAGAAAAGCAGCGTCGGAGGCGAACGGGTCGGCAATCTGTTTCTCGCTCGTGATCCACGCGATCGGCTTGCGTTCGACGATTCGGATGTCGATTTCGGCCGGAAGTTTCCGGATAACTTCAACTTCATCGACCTGCGGCAATTCCTGCAATCGCTCGTGGACGCGCGCGAGGTTCACCCGGAAAATGTTTTCGCCTTCACGCAAATCGGCCACGCTCAAGATCTGCTCGCGCTGCAACGTGCCATCGGTCTGCACTTCAATTGCGCTCAGCTTGTAGTCGGGGTTGTCGATAAAGAACCGCTTCGCTGCGAATCGAGCGCCGACATAAATCGCGGCGATCAGCGCGATCACGAGCGCGATCTTCGAAAACACCACCAGGAATTTGCGGTTCCGATGCTGGACCGCTTTCCGTGAGCGCACTTTGACATCGAGCAAATGTTGCTGCCGCCGTTGGCGGAAGCTGGAGAGCCGCTGATTGCGCGCGCGGGGACGTTGCTGTCGCCTCATCGTCGAGCGCGCTCCCTTCTCGCGCGCGACAACTCGATGATGCGCAGGCAAAGATCGACATAATTGATTCCGGCCGCGGCCGCCGCTTCCGGAAGCAGACTGGCCTCGGTCATTCCCGGAATCGTGTTTACTTCGAGGACGAATGGATCGCCGACGTCGGTCAAAAGCACATCGACGCGTCCGTAAACAACCAGGCCAAGAGCGCGAAATGCCTGCAGCGCCAGCTCCTGAATCCTTTTTGTTTTGGCCGCGTCAATCTTGGCCGGACAAACATGCTCGGCGCTGGCGCCAGCCTGCGGATTCAGGAACGGGTACTTGGTATTGAAGTCGTAAAAACCGCCCTTCGGAATTATTTCGAGAATCGGCAGGGCTTGATCACCGAGAATACCTATCGTCAATTCGCGGCCAGATACAAATTTTTCCACCAACAATTTACGATCGTACTTGCCCGCTTCCTTCACCGCCGAATCGAGCTCACTTTCATTTCTCACGATCACCACGCCAACAGTCGAACCCTGGCACGGCGGCTTGACCACGAGCGGCACTGAGATTTTCGGGCGTTGACCAACGTCAATCACTTCCCACTCCGGCGTGACCACGTTGCGCGCACGAAATTTTTCTTTCGTCAAAAGTTTATCGAACGCGGCCCGGCTTCCTTCAATGCCCTCGCCGGTGTAGGGAATGCCACGGTCTTCCAGAATTTTCTGCAACGTCCCATCCTCGCCGAAAGTTCCGTGGATGGTGAGGAAGGCAAGATCGACATCGTCCGGCAGCGGAAATTTTTCGTCGCGAACATCGACATCGACCACGTCCACACCTACCGAACGCAGCGCTTTCGAAACGCCGCGGCCGGTTGCTAACGAAACGTCTCGCTCTGATCCCGGCCCGCCCATCAACACTGCAATTTTTTTCGGTAAATCTTTCTTCATAGTGCCAGTCCGGCTCGGACTCATTAACCCGGCTCTCCCACGATTTGCACTTCAGTTTCCAATTCGATGCCGCGCTTGGTTTTTGCCGCTTGCTTGATCCGGTCGATCAGCTCAAGCATCTCGGTCGCGGTCGCGCCGCCATCGTTCACGATAAAATTGCCGTGCACTTCCGACACGCGCGCTTTTCCAACCGCTGAATTTTTTAGGCCTAATTCGTCGACGAGTTTTCCGGCGGGGCACTTGTCCGGATTTTTAAAAATGCAGCCGGCGCTTTTCGCGATCGGCTGAGTGGTGCGCCGTTTTTCTTGAGACTCGTGGAGACGGGATTCGATTTGTTCGCGCGCGGCCGGCGTTCCGCGAAATGTGGCTGAAACGGCGAAGTTCTGCTCGAGCAAAGGAAAATGCCGGTAATGCACTTCCAGTTCATCGCGATTCTTGTCGTGCCCGTTTCCTTTCGGGTCCAAATAACGAACGCGGACCACTTTTTCGAAAGTCTGCGCACCCATCGCGCCTGCGTTCATGCGCAGTGCGCCGCCGACCGCTCCGGGAATTCCTTCCATCCATTCCAATTCGCCCAAATCCGCGGCGCGCGCGGCGTAAGCAATTTCTTTCAATTTCGCGCCCACGCCGGCGGTGATTTCATTTCCGTGGATGTCGATCTTATCGAAGTCGCCGCCGGAAGGATGAACAACCACGCCGCGAATTCCGCCGTCGCGCACGAGCAAGTTCGAACCGCGGCCGATGATGAAGAGCGGAAGATTTTCGCGCCGGCAAAACCGGATCAGTTCGCCAAGTGCTGCTTCGTTGCGCGGCTCGACCCAGAATTGCGCCGGACCGCCAACGCGCAACGTGGTGTGTTTCGAGAGCGGTTCGTAAAGTCGGACGTCGCCATCTTCGCCAACGATCTCTTTTAATTTTTCGGCAATGACGAGATCGGCAGCGAGGATCGACAATTGTTCGTGGATGTTGCCCGCGCCGAGGCTGAGAACAAGATCGCCCGACTCGAGCATGTTCCCGACATCGCGATGCACCCATTCCAAACGCGGCTGATAACTCACGCCACGATGACCGTGCGCCGTGATTTCATCCGCGATCAATTGGCCAGTGACGCCCGGCATTGGCGATTCATTCGATCCGTAAATATCGGTGATGACGACGCGATCCGCTTGATCGAACGCGCGCCCGAATTCCTTTCGTAACTTTTGTGTTCGCGAGTAGCGATGCGGCTGAAACATCGTTAACACGCGTTTGCGCCCGACCGACTTCGCGGTTTTCAACGTCGCTTTGATCTCGGTCGGATGATGTCCGTAATCATCGACCAACAGAAAACGCGGGCTGTCGTATTTAATTTCAAATCGGCGGCGCGCGTGTTGGAACTTGGTCAGCGACTTCGCGATTTTTTCAAACGGAACGCCCAACTCAGTCGCAAGCGCGATGACACCGAGCGCGTTGCGAACATTGTGCTCACCCGGAACATTCAAAACAGCATCGCCTAGTTTTTCTCCGCGCCGATAAACGCAAAAGACTGATGTGAAATCGCGCAGGTTGATGTCGGTCCCGCGATAATCGGCATTCTCGGACAAGCCGTAGGATATTCCGCGACCGGAAGATCGACCCGCCTCCGCCGAGGCTACGGCGGGCAGGCATATGCGCGCCGCGTGGGGATCGTCGGCGCAGTAAAAGATTTTGCCGCTCGTTTGTCCGATCAGTTGGACAAAGACCTTCTCGATCGCGGCGAGATCGGCATAAAAGTCGAGATGTTCTTCCTCTATATTTAGGACCAGAGCGTGCTCAGGATGAAACAAGGCGATCGTGCCGTCACTTTCGTCGCCTTCGGCCACGAAAAACTCGCCGCGCGCATCCCAGTGTGCGTTTGTCCCGAGAATCGGGATCTCGGCGCCGACATAATGCGACGGATGCAAACTGCCTTCGCGTAAGGCGTGCGCGGTCATTGCGGACGTCGTGGTTTTGCCGTGCATCCCAACGACGAGGATCCCGCGCTTCGCCGACATGATTGCCGCTAGCGCTTCAGCGCGGCGCACAGTTCTCTTTCCGCTTTCCTGGGCGCTCTTCAGAATCGGATTGTCCTTTTTGATCGCCGAAGAATAAATGACGAGTTCGGCGTCGCGGGCGTCGGCGGCGCGATGTTGCTGATAAAACTTTAACCCGAGTCGTCGCAGCCGGTCGGTTTCCAGCGAATCCAATTTGTCCGAGCCGCTGACTTGGTGTCCGAGTTGAAGGAGAAGGCCGGCGATTCCACTCATGCCGCTGCCGGCGACGCCGATGAGATGAACGGCGTGCCGTTCCTGCGTCAGGAATTTTGCAAGATCGACATCCTTCGTCATGACTGCGTGTATTTTTCCATTGTAACTGCGACCCGATTAGCGGCATCTCGCGGCGCGAGTTGCGCGGACTTTTCGCGCATCCGCCGAAGCTGCTCCGGATGACTAATCATCTCCCGGATCTTCTGAGTAAGTGATTCGGGAGTTAACTCTGATTCTTTCAAAACAAATGCTGCGCCACCGCGCGCGAAGATTTCGGCGTTGCGAGTCTGGTGATCGTCGGCGGCGTAGGGAAACGGAATCAGAATGCTGGGCAACTCGAAGGAAGCGATCTCGGCCAGACTGGCCGCGCCCGCGCGCGCGACCGCGAAATCGGCGGCGCTGTAAACTTCTTCCATGTGGTGATGAAACGCGGCGACGAAAGCCGGGATTCGTTCGCGCCGATAATTGTCCGCCACCAGCCGTTCATCCCGCGCGCCGGAAAGATGAATCACTTGCAGTCCGGCAGCTGCCGGACGCAGCAGCGGGAGCGATTTGATGATGGCTTGATTGATGCCGCTTGCGCCCTGACTTCCACCCATCACTAGCATCGTCGTGACATCCGGTTGTAATCCGAGTTTTTGCCGTGCCGATTGTCGATTCATGCGTTTGAGCTCGGTGCGAATCGGCGTGCCGGTCAGCTCCGTTCGCACTTTGGGAAAGAAGGCGGCGCATTCTTTGAAGCCGAGCAGAACCGCGCGCACCATCTTTGCCGCGAGCCGGTTCGCTTTTCCCGGAACCGCATTCGATTCGTGAATGAGCGTGGAAATCCCGCGCATGCGGCCGGCCAAAATGGGAGCGGTCGAAGTGAATCCGCCCATGCCGAGAATGATCTGCGGTTTGAACTTCCGATAAATCGATCGGCAACGGGAAAGACTTTCGGTGAACCGGCGAATGAAACCAAAGATGGCCGGCGAATAAACGGACGGAAATCCGACCGTTGGCAATTTTTCGAACCGGAATTGCGAGCGGGTGGAGAGCGCCAGGCTGTCGATTTCTTTTTCGGAAACAAACAGAAGCACTTCGTGCCCGCGTTCGCGCAGCACTTCAGCGACAGCAATTCCGGGAAAAAGATGTCCACCCGTGCCTCCACATGCAATGACCGCGTTCATTCTGTGATTGTCGATCTTACAGTTAAATTCGCGGCGTCATTCGCACCTGCAGCGCGGTGCGTTTTTTGTTGGCCGGTTCCAAAACAGCCTGGCGATAAATGTTCAGTAACAGTCCGACACCGAAGAGGCAGGCGACGAGATTCGATCCGCCGTAGCTGATGAACGGCAGCGGCAGACCTTTGTTCGGCAAAAGCGAAGTGGTGACTCCAATGTTCACCGCCGCCTGCAACGCCAGCAGGCAGATCACGCCCGACGCGGCCAGTAACCCGAAGCGATCTTTTGCGTGGAGCGCGATTACGATTCCACAAACAATCACCACTACGAAAAGAAAAACGACGAGCAGACTGATTCGCAATCCAAGCTCCTCGCCGATCATCGGGAAAATGAAATCGGTGTGCGCGTAGGGGAGGTAGAGCATTTTTTGGCGACCATTGCCGAGACCGAGTCCTTCCATTCCGCCGCTGCCCCATGCGATTAACGCCTGCATTTGCTGAAGTCCGGCGTCCTGCTTGTAGCGCTCGAGATCGGTGAACGCGATCAGGCGTTCCATGCGCGAGTGCGTTGCGGCCACAAAAATCACGCTGCCTCCGATGACCGCGAGCAAACCGAGCAGAATTGGATTCGTTCCAGCAACGAACATGACCGCGAATGTAGTCGCGCCGATCAACGCGGTCGTTCCGAGATCGACTTCAAAGAGAATTAGCGCGAGCAACGCAGTGATTACTGCCAGTGGAATGGCGAAGCCGAACAGCGGATGCTTAGTCGCGTTCTCGTAACGCGCGAACCACCACGCGAGAAAAAATATAGCGGCAAGTTTTGCAATCTCCGACGGTTGAAAACCAATTGGTCCAAGCCCGACCCAACGGCGCGAACCGTTGATGCGCATTCCGATGTGCGGAACGAAACAAAGGGTGAGCGTGATCGCAGCGACCCCAAGCCAAATCCACCACGTCCGTTGCCAGAAATGGTAATCGACCAACGCCGCCGCGATGCAAACAGCGAGGCCAACTCCAAGCCAAAGCGATTGGTGCTTGAGAAAGAAATACGGATCGCCATGGCTGTCCTTGGCAAAAGCGCTGGTGCTGAAAAGCATCACGATGCCGATGACGAGTAGTCCAAGCACCGCAAGAAAGAGAAAGTAAGCGCTTTTCCGATACATTAAATTACTGGTTCTTTTTCGATGCTTTCTCCGGGATCAAAAGCTTCTGGCCGATCTTCAATTTGCGCGGGTCGTCGATGTGATTGAGCGCAAGTAAATCGTCGTAGGAGACCTTGAATTTCTTCGCGATCGTCACCGGATTATCGCCTTTCGCGACAACGTAAACTTTTCCGGAGTCGCTAACCTTTGGCTGCGGCTTCGCACTGGTTTTCTGCGCGGCCGGTAAATTGGGGATCGGCGCCTGCGGTTTCGTGTCGGCTGAAGCGATTCCGACGGTGGTTGGTGTTGGCGCGGAAGGTAGCGATGCCTGCCGCGTTTTGATTGCGTTGAAGGCGATGATCCCGGCCACTGCGACGACGTGCAGCAGCAGCACGATCAACAACGCCCGCGAGAGCTTCATACTCGGTTCGGCGATGTCGCCGTAATCCGCCGCGCTCGCGGTCATGCGAAGCGGCCGGCGCACGGCGGTGGCGCGAAGTTTTTTCCGTTTGAATCTGAGCAGGTTTGGCATTTTGAACTTCCTTTTCATTGAGGGAGGGCTTGGACGAGGGCGCGAAACTGGTCGCCGCGATCGGCGTAACTCTTGAACATGTCGAAGGAAGATGTGCCCGGCGAAAAAAGCACGACTTCGCCGGATTTGGCGGTGGCACGAGCGCGCTCGACCGCGTCGGCGAGCGAATTGGCCAGCTCGGTTTTGACTGCGCCGTCCCAATCGCGCGCGATTCGGTCCGCCATTTCGCCAATCAAGATTGTCGATCGAACTTTTTCTTTCACCAATTTGCGCAGGGGCTCAAAGGTGAAGCCTTTGTCTTTTCCGCCGGCGATGAGAACGACCGGTTTGCTTTGCGCGAGGAGCGCTTTCTCGACCGCGTCTAGATTTGTCGCCTTGGAATCGTTGATGTAATCGACGCCACCAATCTGCCTGACGAATTCGCAGCGGTGCGGCCGCGGTTCGTAAGCACAAAGCGGCGGGACCATTTTTTCGAACGCGAGTCCACGGGCATGGCCGGCGGCGAGCGTCGCCATCAGATTCTCGATGTTGTGCGAGCCGCGGAGCTTCGTCTGATTCAGGCGCAGCACCGGTTTGTTTTCGAAAACAATCGCGCCCTCAGCCAGACGAAAGTCAGCGCGATTGCTGTAGGCGCTGAACGTGACTTTACGCGCACGAAGCTCGGGCAGACTTTCAACCGCGTTCACGATCGCGACGTCGTCCGCGGTTTGGTTTTCGAAGAGGCGCAGCTTGGCCGCGCGATATTCGGCCACCGAGCGATAACGATCGAGATGATCCGGCGCGAAATTCAGCCAGAGCGCGATTGATGGATGAAAAGTCTGGATTGTTTCAAGTTGAAAGGAGCTGACTTCGACCGTGAGCACGTCGTATTTGATTTTCTCGCGCGCGACTTCGGAAAGCGGTTTGCCGATGTTACCGCAGGCAATCGTTTTCTGTCCGCAATCGTTCAGCATTTGCGCGAGCATTTCAGTGGTCGTGGTTTTGCCGTTTGTGCCGGTGACCGCGATCACCGGCGTCTCGCAGGAACGCCAGCCCAACTCGAGCTCGCCGACGATGTCGATCTTGCGGGACGAAAAATTTTGCGCCAACGCGGATGCCGGATCGATTCCCGGACTTGCGACGACGAAATCGTATTTGCCCGAATCCTGATCGGCCGCAGATCCGCAAATCACGCGGATCCCTTGCGCGCGCAAATTGTCGATCGTGGATTTGAGCAATTTGTTTTCGTCGGCACTGTCCAGGACGGTGACATTTGCGCCTTCCGCTTTGAGTAACAGCGCCGCGGCCGCTCCACTCAAGCCAGCCCCGAGAACTGCGACATTTTGATTCGAGTAACGCAATTTCTACCTCAACTTCAAAGTCGCGAGTCCGAGCAGCGCGAAAATTGCGGACAAAATCCAAAACCGCACGATCACTGTGTTTTCTTTCCAACCCACGAGTTCGAAATGGTGATGGAGCGGGGACATCGCAAAAATGCGTTTGCCGGTAAGTTTAAAACTCAGGACCTGGAGAATGACCGAGACCGCTTCGATTACAAAAACGCCGCCGACAACGACGAGCAGCAATTCCTGTTTACAGCAAATCGCGACCACGCCGATCAATCCGCCGATCGCGAGCGAGCCGGTGTCGCCCATGAAAACTTTTGCCGGGTGACAGTTAAACCAAAGAAATCCGAAACCGGCGCCGATGAGCGCAGTGCAAACAACGGTCAGCTCGCCGGTGTACGGATAGAACGGGACCTGCAAATATTCTGCGATCCGAAAATTTCCAGCCGCGTAAGAAAGAAATGAATAAGCAAAGGCCACCGTGACGGTGCAGCCGATGGCGAGGCCGTCCAACCCGTCGGTCAAATTTACCGCGTTCGACGACCCGACAATGACGAGCGCGAAAAACAAGATGGTAAACCAGCCCATGTTCGTGACCACGGGCGATTTGAAAAACGGCACGTAAAGCGAGCGTGCCTGTACTTCCAAAAGCGGGCTCGTCAAAAAGACTGCTGTGATAATCAGAGCGAGGGCGATTTGGAAAAGAAGTTTGATCCGGCCGCTTACGCCTTCAGATTTTTTCTTGGTGACTTTCAAATAATCGTCCGCGAAACCCAGGACGCCCAGGTAAAGCATGCTAAAAAGCGCCAGCCAGACGAAACGATTGTCCGGGCGCGCCCAGAGAAAACTGGAAACGAAAACGGCGCCGATGACCAAAACGCCGCCCATGGTTGGCGTTCCTTGTTTGCCGCCGTGTAACTCTGCGAGCCGGTGAACCTCGGCAGCCTGGCGAATCGGTTGCCCGAGTTTAAGTCTCGTCAAAATGCGAATGACGAAGTTTCCAAACAGGAGCGAGACGACGAACGCGGTGATCGCCGCAGCGACCGCGCGAAACGTGACGTAAGAGAAAACGTTGAATCCGCCGATGTGATCGCTGAGCCGGTGAAGAAAATACATCATACGCGTGCGCCTTCCTGCGAACTCTGTTTTGCGAACGCTTCAATCACGGCTTCGGTGCGTGCGAGCCGGCTGCCTTTGATCAAGACCAGATCGCCCGGCGCGGCGATCTCCGTCAACAACTCGGCGGCTTCCGATGTCGATCCAACTGCATGACTTTTTTCGAGTCCGGCCTTTTCTGCGGCATGCGAAATGACTGCGCCCATTTCGCCAATACCGATCAAATGATCGATGCCGAACGCAGCTGCTGCCTGGCCGACTTCTTCATGGTCCCGCTGCGTTTCTTCTCCCAACTCTCGCATTTCAGCCAGGACCGCGATTCTTTTTCCATCCGTGTCCAACTCGACCAGCGTCTGCAGCGCCGCTTTCATCGAATCGGGATTCGCATTGTAGCTGTCGTCGAGAAACTGGACGCCATTGATCTCTTTGATCTGCAAACGCGCTTTGGTGAGGGGAGCGCTGGCGAGACCGGCCGCCGCTTCTTCGAGCGAAAGACCGAACGCGCGTCCGGCCGCGATGGCGAGGAGCGCATTTTGCACCATGTGCATTCCGGGAACGGGCAATTTCCCGCGACACTGGTGCGCTCCTTCCAAAATTGTGAATTCCGATCCATCAGCGCTTTGTTGAATATCGATCGCGCGAATAGTTCCGTCTTTTGTTCCGGCAAAAATTACGCGCGCGCGGGTGCGTCCGGCAATGTCTTTGCTAAAGGGATCGTCTGCATTCAAAATCACAGCGCCTTCAGCGCCGACAGCTTCAGCCAGCGAGCCCTTCTCTTTCGCGATCGCTTCGCGCGTTCCCATGAACTCTATATGGGCAACGCCGATATTGGTGATGATGGCGGCGTCAGGCGCCGCAATTTTCGCCAGCGGTGCGACTTCGCCCGGATGGTTCATCCCAATTTCCCAGACCGCAACTTCATCCTGCGATGTCGCTTCCAGAATGGTGCGCGGCAATCCGACATGATTGTTGAAGTTGCCTTGTGTTTTGGTGACGCGAAATTTTCGACCCAGCACCGAAGCGGCAAAATCTTTCGTGCTCGTCTTTCCATTACTGCCAGTGATGGCGAGAACTTTGACGGAAAGCGATTTCCGGTAATTCGCGGCCAGATTTTGGTAGGCGAGCAAAGTGTCCTGGGCGCGAATGACGGCGAACTTGCTCGGAACCTTTCCTTTCCAGTTAAGATCGACAATCGCGCCGGCCGCCCCGGCCTTGGCGGTCGCTTCGACAAATTTGTGACCATCGAAATTCTCACCGCGCAGGGCCGCGAAAAGCTCGCCCTTCTTAATGGTTCGTGAATCGGTGCTGATTCTTTCGATCCATTTTTTCCCGTCGCCTTGTTCGATCTTTGCGCCGGCCAGCTCAGTGATTTGTAAGATCGACAACGGATTCATTTAAATTCTACCGGATGATTTTCGACCGCGCGCCGCGCCACTTGAGTGTCTTCAAATGGCACCGTGTGATCGGCGAACTCCTGGTAGTTTTCGTGACCTTTGCCCGCGATCAAGACGATATCACGCGGTTGCGCGATTTCGATTGCATGGGAGATCGCCTGCGAGCGGTCGGTAATTTTTTCAAAATGATTGCCGCGAAAACCTTTTTCGATTTCGGAGATGATCTTGTCCGGATCTTCTTTGCGCGGATTATCAGAGGTGATGATGGCGTAATCGGTGTTCTGATCCGCGACGTGACCCATGAGCGGCCGTTTCTCACGGTCTCGATTCCCGCCGCAGCCGAACACAACAATCAACCGCCGCGGTTCAAGCTCGCGCAAAGTTTTTAGAACATTAAGCAACGCGTCGGGCGTGTGCGCATAATCGACGAAAACCTGGAACTGCCGTTTTGCTGGAACGATTTCGAGGCGCCCGGGGACTTGCGGCGACTTGGCGAGACTGAGAACCGCCTCGCGTAAGCCGACTCCGAGCGCGTTGGCGGCGGCAAGTGCGGCCAGCGAGTTCGCAACATTGAACCGGCCGATCAATGGCACGCGCACGAGATAACTTTTGCCGCGCGCATCGAGCTGATAAGAGGTGCCGCCAAATTCCATTCGATAATTGGAGGCGCGAAAATCCGCGCGCGATCCCATCCCGAAAGTCACGACCGAAACTTTCTTCTCGATCTTCGCGAGCAATCGCCGGCCATAACGGTCGTCGATGTTGATGATCGCGACCGGTTTCTTTTTTCTCTGCTGCTGAGAGAGTTGCTCGAACAACTTCGCTTTCGCGTCGAAATATTTTTCCATCGTCCCGTGATAATCGAGATGGTCTTGGGTCAGATTGGTGAACACCGCGACGTCCCACTCGATCCCGCGGGTGCGCTCCTGGGCGAGCGCGTGTGAAGAAACTTCCATGGCGGCGGCGCGGCAACCGGCATTCGCGATTTGGGCGAGCAATTCCTGAAGATCGAGCGATTCGGGTGTTGTGCGCGCGGCGGGAAGGACCCGCTCGCCGATTTCATAGCGAACGGTGCCGAGCAGACCGCAACGCGTTCCGGCTTTTTCGCAAATGTGTTTGATCAGGAAAGTGGTCGTGGTTTTCCCGTTGGTTCCGGTGACAGCGGCGAGCTTTAATTTGCGGGCGGGAAAATTGAAAAATCTCGCAGAGAGATCAGCCATCGCGCTCCGCGTATTTTCGACCACGAGGCAGGTGGCGCGGGGATGTTTTTCAGCGCGCTCGGCAACGATCACCGTGGCGCCTTTTTCAATGGCCTGGCCGATGAAGTCGTGGCCATCGCTTTTTTCGCCGCGCAATGCCACGAATAGCCCATCCCTCTGCACACGGCGCGAGTCATACGCGATGCTTTCCACCGCGCGATCAG
>Ga0137399_10000039_pt1 | contig 41147 bp, 30 predicted proteins | sample czorhiz316metaG_FD_104810 | JGI IMG/M metagenome (GOLD analysis project Ga0137399, IMG submission 104810) | Vadose zone soil microbial communities from Angelo Coast Range Reserve, California, USA - czorhiz3.16 metaG | ecosystem: Environmental > Terrestrial > Soil > Vadose zone | place: USA...
GTACACCGGGACGAGGCCGGCGAGCCGCCGCAAGTCGTTCTGCACGGCGACGTCGACGTCCACACCGGCTCGGTCCGCTTCGCGGCGGGCCAGGGCGACCATGCCGCGCATCTCGCAGATCGACATCTCGCGGTCGCTCTTGTAGGTGTCGTGCTCGGTGCGCTCGAGCGTGTTGCCGATCCCTGCGACCCGCATCCGGTTGATCCGGAAGAACGTGCGGTCGATCTGCGTGGGATCGGTGCGATTGACCGCCTGGATGTCGCCATCCTCCAACGTGAGGTACAAATCGCGTCCGCCCGGGGTATATGCCATGCGACCCGAATCGGCGCCGATGATCCGTCGGCGCTCCGCGTCTCCCAGGTCGTAAATCGTCACATCCTTGAGTTTGTTGGAATTGGGGTCGATACGCGCAGCGCGCAGGAAGAACTGCCCGGGCACGACCTCGTTGATGACCTGTTCCTTCAGCGTGAACGACGGCTTCTTACGCTGAATGTCCACCTGTAACGTGCGGAGCCGGTGATTCGAGCGCGGCAGCACCTGATCGTTCCACAGGAACGAGAGCAGCGCGACCACCGCCGCGCCCCCCAGCACCGGGGTGATCACGCGCCCGACGCTCACGCCGCTCGCCTGCAGCGCCGTGATCTCGTTGTCGCCCGCCAACCGCGTGAACACGTGCAGCACCGCCACCAGCACGGCCATTGGCAGCGTCACCGCGACGATGAACGGGACCGACAGCACGAACACCTCGATGATGACGCCCCACGGCAGCCCCTTGCCGACGAGACTGCCGAACTGTTTGGCGATCTGGTTGAGCAGCATCAGCGAGGTGAGGGCCGCGAGCGCGAAGCCGAGCGGGGCGCAATGCTGTCGCAGCAGGTAGCGGCTGATGGTGCGCACGATAGGTCGCGCCATTATATTCGGAACTCCAAGTCTCTACAAGGGATGCGGCGCCCCACCCTGGTCGGTTTCGTCGCTCTCTCGCTCGTCATACCCCAGGCCTACGCGCAGGATGCGGGTGCTGCCGCCCGTCCCGACTCGGCGCATGCGCCGCGCTTGGTCGCCGCGTTTCGCTGGGCGCCGCTCGCCGTGCCCCGCCACCCGGCGCTCCTGCCCGGCGCTCGCCTCGGTCCGCGCGCCAGTCCCGCCGTGGTGGCGGCGGCCTGGGAGCGGAGCCTGCGCGCCTCGCTGCCGTCCCTGACGCTGGCCGCTGCGGGGCCGGTCGCGCCGCCAGCGGCCGCCGCCCCGGCCGAGTCGCTCGCGACGCCGGCCTTCGCCGCCCGCCGCCCGATCCGCTTTCTCGGCACGACCGCGGACCTGGGAATGGAGCTCAACGTGCGATTCGAGCTCAAGGCGGACCGCTTTCAAAACCTGAAATGCACGCCGATCGAGCAACAGCAGGCGATCTCGGGGTGCCGGGCCGGCTTCCCCACCATCAGCCCGGTGCCCCAGTACGCGGTCCGCACCGCGGGCGTGGTGGGGCAGCGCCTGCACGTCAACGTCGACTTCGACAGCCAGCGCGAGTTCGACGCCAATAACAATCTCAAGGTCTGGTACGAAGGCCTCGAGGACGACGTCCTGAAGCGCGTCGAAGCCGGCAACGTCACGTTTCGTGCGCCGCGTTCCCGCTTCATCAGCGCGGCGATCCCCGCGAACAACTTCGGCGTCCAGGCGGTGGCACAGCTCGGCAATCTCGAGCTGAGCGGCATTTACGCCCAGCAGAAGGGCAACGTCATCAAGGACCGTGTGTACGACGTGGGCGCGACCACGACCCAGCCGCTCGATCGCGTGGCGCGCGACCTGGACTACGAGCAGGGACGGTTCTTCTTCGCCATCGATCCGGCCCTCGTGCCCGGTTATCCGGCCGTCGATATCCTGAGCATCGATCAGCTGGCGCTCCCCGACTCGCTGCGTGTGGGCAGCCTGCGCGTCTACCGCGTGCGCGCCGTGTCCCCGATTTCCGGCTCCAACCAGAACATCGGCGGCGTCAAAGCGGTGGCGTGCGCCCCGGGCGCGCGCGCGGTGGACTGCGGGACGCAGCGCGCCGGCCCGTTTCAATGGGAGATCCTGCAGGAGGGGAAGGACTACTACGTGGACCCGAGCGGCGCGTGGTTCGGGCTCGCGAGTCGGCTCGACCAGAGCGACTACCTCGCGGTGTCCTACATCCCGGCCGGTCAGCCTACCTGCCGCGAGGGCCGGCGTTGCGTCGGCACGTTCCCCGTGGCCGCCAACCGCGACACGGCCGCCCCGCCCGATACGCTGCGGCTCGTGTACGATCCCAAGCCCGCGGTCACCGCCGCATCCCCGACCTTCCGGTTCGAGATCCGTAGCGCGTACCGCGTCGGCGGCGGCGAGATCACGCGGGAGACGGTGCGGCTCACGCTCACGGTCAACCAGCGCGAGAAGACCCTCACGACCGGCGAGACGTACCTCGCACGGCTCGGCGTGGCGCTGCAATCGGACCCCACGAAGTTCGATCAATACAACCGCTTGTTCCCGCGCACCCGCGACCCCAATCAGGGGGCGCCGCTGCGCGACTATTTCGCGGTGTTCCCGCACCTACGGCCGTTCGCCGACTCGGCCCGGCTCGCCCCTGCCGAGCGCAACGATTCGCTGTACCGCACGCCGCGACCGTTTCTCTCGACCCAGGGGCCGCCCTCGGTGTTCGCGCTGCGGCTCCAAGCCGACGTGTCGGCCTCGGCCGACCGGAGCCAGCTGTCGCTCAACAGCTTCCAGATCCGCGACGGCAGCGAGCGGATCTACGTGGGCAACCGCCTGCTCACGCGGGACGTCGACTACACGGTCGACTACTCGACGGGCCAAGTCCAGTTCAAGAATGCCGACTCGCTGTTCCAGGGCGGAGCGGCCCACGTGCGCGCGCAGTTCGAGGAGCGCGCCGCGTTCGCCGTGGCCCCCACGTCGATCTACGGCCTCGCCGCCCGCTACAATCTCGGCGCGCGCGGGGAGGTGAATCTCACCGGCCTGTTCCAGCGGGAGCAGAGCGCGTTCACCCGGCCACCGCTCGGCTTCGAGCCGTCCTCGAGCTTCATCGGCGGCGTGAGCACCGAGCTGCACTTCCAGCCGGACGTCGTGACGCGGGCGCTCAACGCCCTGCCGGGGATCCATACCGACGCGCCGTCACTCTTGAACGTCTCGGCGGAGGTCGCGATGTCGCGCCCCAGCCCGAACCAGGCCGGCCAGGCGTACGTGGAGGAATTCGAGGCGGACGCCGGGCGCTTCCTGTCGCTCGCCGAGAACAGCTGGCACTGGGGCAGCATCCCGACGACCGCACGCGGAGTGGAAGCGTACGGCATCCCCCCCACGGGGTTCGAGCGCACCGCTGCCGCGGCTCTCACCTGGCAAAGCCTGCCGATCGATTTCCGCGGTCGCGCGATCCAGTTCCTGCCCCAGCAGATCGACCCCTCCATCCGCGTCGTGGGACAGGCGCAGTCCGCCGAGCCCGTGCTGTGGCTCAACTTGAAGCCGGACACCGTCCTGGGCACGGCCGACGTGAACACCGGAGCTCCCAACTGGGTCCGCCCGCACGCGGACGGCATGCGCTGGCGGTCGATCACGCAGGTGCTCTCGCCCACGGGGATCGACCTGTCGCGCGTCGAGTACATCGAGCTGTGGGTATGGGAGGACCAGCACCGCACCGCCAAGGCGAACCGCACCGCGCTGGTCCTCGATTTCGGCTCGCTGTTCGAAGACGCGCTGGCATGGGCCCCGGAATCCTTCAGCCACGCTGCCGGCGGCGGCGACACCGTGTACTATGGCCAGCGGTTCGTCGGGCTGGGGCGGCTCGATACGGAGCGCGATCCACTCACGCATTCCTGGGACGCGGCGACGAACGACCAGGGCATGCTGTCCGACCGCGCCACGGCCATCTTCGACTCCACCACCGGCGCACTCAAGGACACGCTGCCGCTGTGCAGCGCCACCCAGAACGGCGTGCTGCAGGCCTACGGATTCGGCGACCTGCGCTCCCGCTGCGGGCGGCACAACGGCTTCGTGGACACGGAAGACGCGGATGGCGATTTCCAGCTCGACTCCGTCGCGGGGGTGCGGACGGCGGAGAGCTTCGTGCGCTTCGTGTTCCCGATCGGGGACGAGCGCACCTATGTGCGCGACGGCGCCATGGTCCCGGCCGTCGATGCCCAGGGACGCCCCGACGGCGCGGCGGGGTGGCGGTTGTACCGCATCCCCTTCCGCGCCGACACGATCATGCAGGGCGCGCTGAGCCTGCGGCAGATTCAGAGCGTGCGCCTCACGATCGTCGCGCCACAGACCCCGCCGGCCGGCACGCCCAGCCCGCAGGTGTTCTTCGGACTCGCCCGGGTGCGATTGGTGGGCGCGTCCTGGCTCAAGCGCGCCGACACGCCGATCCACGGGATCGCCGGGGATCGCGGCGTCGGGACGGGGGCAGTCGCCGCGTCGGTGGTGAGCACCGAGAACCGTGATCTCGGCTACACGCCGCCCCCCGGCGTGTTCGATCAGGCGGACCGTCGCGACGCGAATCTCCAGCTCGCCTCCACCCAGATCAACGAGCGCTCGCTGCGGCTGCTCGCGACCGGGCTCGAGACCGGCCAGCGCGCCGAAGCGTTCACGCGCTTCACCACCGAGGGCGACAAGAACTTCCTCAAGTACCGGAAGCTGCGCACCTGGGCGCGCGGCCGCGGCCCCGGCTGGGAGGACGGCGACCTGCATTTCTACATCAAGGCGGGAAAGGACCAGAACAACTTCTACCTCTACCACGCGCCCGCGCGCACCAGCTCGTGGGAGCCGGAAGTCGTCGTGGACTTCGATCGCTGGCTCGCGCTGCGGGCGCGGATCGAGCAGGCGTGGCTCAAGGGCGACGCGGCCCGGGTGTACGCCGGATGCCCCGATTCCACGCTCGTGCCGTTCGACTCGGCGTACGTCATGTGCGACGGGCCTTACATCGTTCACGTGCGCGACCCGGCCACCGCGCCGCCCAACCTCGCCGCCGTGCAGGAGATCGCCGCCGGCATGTGGCGGGTGGCCGACAACGTCTTCGTCGATCAGGCCGAGCTGTGGGTGGACGACATCCGGCTGAGCGACGTGGTGCAGGACGTGGGCACCGCGGCGGCGGTCGACGTCACGCTCACCGCCGCGGACGTCGCCGAGGTGGCGGTGAGCGTGTCGCGGCGTGGCGCCCAGTTCCGTCAGCTGGGGGAGGATCCGCGCTACCAGACCGACGGCGCCGCGAGCGTCGCCGGGACGTTGCGGCTGGAGCGGTTTTTCCCCGCCCACTGGGGAATCGCGGCGCCACTCACGGTGCGCTACGCCTCGCTCGCCAGCGCCCCCTTCTACCTGAGCGGCACCGACATCCGCGCGGACGCACTGCAGGGGTTGCGCACGCCGCGCTCGACCGCCACGAGTTATGCGCTGTCGCTCCGCCGCACTGCGCGGTCCACCTCACCTCTGGTGCACCTGCTCGTCGATCCGCTCGCGGTATCCGGCGCCTGGGCGAGCGGGAACACGCGCTCCGACCTGGCGCTCGCCACGGCGTCGAGCTATTCGCTCAATCTCGATTATACGCTGGCACTCGCGCCCCGACGGGCGAGGGGACTGCGCCTCCTGCCCACGGGCGTGCGGTTCCACTCCGGCCTGGCGGACGAGCGCGGCTCGCTCGCGACGTACGCGGTGCCGGTGGCGCGCGATTCGGACGCCGCCATCGTGCCGGCCCAGTCGCGGAGCAAGGTCTGGCGGAACAGCGGGGGCGTCGACCTGGTGCCGCTGCCCAGTGTGCAGCTGCGCGTCGACGCCGCGTCGCTACGTGACCTGCGCGAGTACGGCGATTCCACGACCATCGGCCGGCTCATGGGCGCGGGACGGCGCTCGTTTCTCGGGCGCAACGTCGGCGTCGAGACCCAGCGCACCATCAACACGTTCGTCGGTGTGACACCCCAGATCGGCGCGTGGCTGCGACCGCGGGCGGCGTTGGTGACCGTCTTCTCCTTCAACCGCGACCCGAACGGGCGCGACCCGGTGCGCGACGTGGGAGATACGGCCGGGGCCTTCCACGTCCCTGCCGCGTTCGCCAACTCGCGCCGCGTCGACCTGGGCGTCCAGCTCGACCCCCAGCGCTTCGGCCAGCGGGCGTTCGGCGACTCGGCCGCCCTGACGCGGCTGCTCCGCCGGCTCACCAATATCGACGTCTCGTACAGCCGGGCCCAGGTGTCCACCTACAACCGGTCGCCGTTCCTGCCGTCGTTTGGGTACCAGCTGGCGCTGGGCGGCTTCAGCGGCTTCCGGCAGCAAGGCGGTCTGCTCGCCGGCTCGGCGGCGGATAACTGGAACCTGAACGCGGCCGGGAACGTGGTGCTCCTGCCCGGGATGCGGGCCAGCTTCAATTACCGCGAGACCGAGGGCGTGACCTGGGCGCTGCGCACCGACCAGCAGGTGCCGATTCGCACGAGCAGCCGGGAGTGGCCGTCGGGCACCTTCAGCTGGAGCTTCGCGCCGCCGCGCAGCAGTCTCGGACGCGTGCTCGCGGCGGTGAACGCGCAGCTGGCGTATCGGGCCGCCCGCACGGTGGCGGAGCAGCTCGGGTTCAGCGACGTGGGAGGCGGGGCGGTGACCGAGACGACGGAGCGCACCGTGCGCCCGCTGCTCGCGCTCACGTGGCGGCAGGGCATCTCCACGTCGTTCGACGCCTCGAGCAGCACGAGCGATCGCCTCAGCTCCGGCAATGTGTTCCACACCGAGCGCGACCAGCAGAGCGGCAGCCTCGGGTTCGCCTTCAAGCCACCCGCCGCGATCCTGAAGCTCAAGAACGACGTTCGTACGTCGGCCCGGTACTCGCACGCCGTGAACACCGTCTGCCTGCAGCTGGCCGGCCAGACGACGTGCGTCCCGTACGTGGACAGTCGCCAGACGCAGATGCAGCTTTCCCTGGATACCGACTTACCTCCCACCCTGAGCGCGGGCTTCCAGATGGCATACCTGGTGAACGAGGAACGGCAGGCCAACCGCAAGACGTCGCAGCTCGTGATCACGGCGTTCGTCGAGCTGCACACGAGCGTCGGGCGCATCCAATGAGCGTGCCTCCGCGCACCTCCACCACCCTCCAAAACCTCCACCGCCTGCTGCCGGTGCTCCTCATCGCCTGCCAGGCGCGGGGCAACACCAGCCGGCCCCGCGAGTTCGACGGCACCCATGCGTTCTCGTACGTGGAGCAGCAGATGCAGTTCGGGCCGCGCATCCCGAGCACCCCGGCACACGAGCGCTGCGGGGACTGGATCCTCGCCCAACTGCGCAGTCGCGCCGACTCCGTCGCCGTGCAGGCGTTCACTCACGTCACCCGCCACGGCGACACGTTGCATCTGCGCAACTTCCTCGCGCGGTTCCGTCCTGCGGCCGCGGAGCGGGTGCTGTTCCTCGCGCACTGGGACACGCGCCCCCACGCTGACCAGAGCCCGAACCTGGGGCAACAGCGGCTTCCGGTCCCGGGCGCCAACGACGGCGCCTCGGGTGTCGCGGTGCTGCTCGGCGTCGCCGACGCGCTCAAAGCCAAGCCTCCCGCAGTAGGCGTGGACCTGTTGTTCGTCGACGGGGAGGACTACGGGGACTTCTCCAAGGACACGGACGACGTGCTCATCGGGTCGCGCTACTTCGCGGCGCACCAGCCGCCCGGCTACCCGCCGCTCTTCGCGGTCCTGTTCGACATGGTGGGAGACAAGGACCTGCGGATCGGCTACGAAGGAAACTCCCAGGCGTTCGCGCCCGAAGTGGTGGATCGCGTGTGGCGCACGGCGTACGACCTTGGATACGGGCGCTATTTCGTCCCGCAGGTCGAGAGCACCCTGATCGACGATCACGTGGCGCTGCAGAAAGCGGGCATTCATGCTATCGACGTCGTCGACTTTACGTACCCCTACTGGCACACGACCGAGGATACGATCGACAAGGTCAGCGCGGCTTCCTTGCAGATTGTCGGTGATGTCGCTGTAGCGTTGGTGCGCCAGTAATTGCGGATTGCGGATTTCGGATTGCGGATTTGTTGCACGACCTTCCATTGTCATTCCGCAATCCGCATTCAGCAATCCGCAATCGTTACACCGCAATTTTCCGGCACACCGCGCGTAGAACGGGTACCGTCGCTTGGGGGGCAAGCCGTTAGCATGTAGCATGGACGACCGCCACGCTGCACTCCTGCTCGCCGGTCTCGCGTTGGCCGGCGCCGGGGTGCGTTATGCGCTCGCCCCCGCCGCGGCCGAGGCGCCGGGCGACGTGCGGCTCGCCGCGACCGACACGCCGCCGCCCCGTCATTTGCGGGAAACCGCGCGCACGGCCGCGCGCCTCGCCCGCCCGCTGCTCCCGGGCGAGCGCATCGACCTCGATCGCGCCGACGTGACGGAGATCACGCGACTGCCCCGCGTCGGCCCCGCGCTGGCGCAGCGGATCGTCGCATGGCGTGACCAACACGGCCCGTTTGGCAGCCTGGCGCGGTTTGACAGCGTGCCCGGCGTCGGCCCACGGCTTGTGGAATCCCTGCGTCCTTACGTGAAGTTTTCGGGTCAAATACCGCCGCCGCCTTGACCACCCCCGCGCCGATTCCTATGTTAGCTGGTTCATTTCCAACGAGTTGCATACGGCCACCGCAGCAGCCACCAGCGACAAGCTCGGCGAACTCCTCCTCCGCGACGGGCTGATCACCCTGGATCAGCTGAAAAAGGCATTGCTGGAGCAGAAGAATACCGGGATGCGCCTGGGGTACACCCTGGTCAAGCTGGGCTTCATCGAGGAGACCGAGATCTCCAAGATGCTGGCCCGGCAGTACCGTATGCCGGCCGTCGACCTGTCGCGGTTCGAGGTCGATCCCAAGATCATCAAGCTGATTCCGCCGGACATCGCCGTGAAGCACACGGTGCTGCCGCTCAAAAGGGAAGGGCGGACGCTCACCGTCGCCATCGCGGACCCCAACAACGTCACGGCGATCGAGGACATCAAGTTCGTCACGCGGTGCGACGTATTCCCGGTGATCGCCGGCGAATACACGCTCCGCAACGCGATCGAGCGCTACTACCAGCAGTCGGACGCGCAGCTCCAGACGCTCCTCAAGGACATCGAGGCCGCCGAAGACCTCGAAGTGGTCGAAGACTCGGTCGATGAGGACGTCAAGGCGCAGGACCTGGCGGACGACGCGCCGGTCGTGAAGCTGATCAACGGACTGCTCACGGATGCCGTGAAACGGGGCGCGTCGGATATCCATATCGAGCCGTTCGAGCACGAGCTGCGGGTGCGCTACCGCGTGGACGGCGCGCTGCACGAGGTGATGAAGCCGCCGATCAAGATGCGGGCGGCGCTCACCTCGCGCGTGAAGATCATGGCACAGTTGAACATCGCCGAGCGGCGCGTGCCGCAGGACGGGCGCATCAAGCTCAAGATGGGGAGCAAGGTCATCGACTTCCGTGTGTCGACCCTCCCGGTGCTGTTCGGCGAAAAGATCGTGCTGCGTATTCTCGACAAAGGCAACCTCACGCTCGACCTCACCAAGTTCGGGTTCGAGCCGAAGGCCGAGCAGGATCTGATGCGGGCGATCCTGAACCCGTACGGGATGGTCCTGGTGACGGGGCCCACGGGGTCGGGCAAGACGACCACGCTCTACTCGGCGCTGTCACGCATCAACCAGATCGACGTGAACATTCTGACCGCCGAGGACCCGGTCGAGTACAACCTGATGGGCATCAACCAGGTACTCGTCCGCAACGAAGTGGGGATGACGTTCGCGGCCGCCCTCAAGGCGTTCCTGCGCCAGGACCCGAACATCATCATGGTGGGGGAGATCCGCGACCTGGAGACGGGGTCGATCGCCATCAAGGCGGCGCTCACCGGCCACCTGGTGCTCTCCACGCTGCACACCAACGATGCACCGTCGACCGTGACGCGTATGGTCGACATGGGGATCGAGCCGTTCAACGTGGCGAGCGCGGTGAACCTGATCGTGGCGCAACGGCTGGTGCGGCGTATCTGCAAGGACTGCAAGCAGGAGCACAAGTACAACGAGGCAGAGCTCAAGGCCCTGGGTATCCCGTCGGCGGAAGCGGCGAAGCTCACGTTCTACAAAGGCGCGGGCTGCGACAACTGCGGCGGCACCGGGTACAAGGGGCGGCAGGGACTGTACGAGGTGATGGCTCTGTCGAGCGCGCTCAGGCGCATGGTGCTGAAGGGTGGCTCGACCGAGGAGCTGCGGGAGGAGGCGGTGAAGGAGGGGATGCTCACGTTGCGCTCCGACGGCATGGTGAAGGTGAAGCGCGGGATCACTACCCTGGAGGAAGTCGTGAAAGAGACGGCGGCATGACGGCGGGCGCGCCCCAGGGCGTGAACCTCCGCTCGTTGCTCGAGGAGATGATCGAGCGAGACGCGTCGGACCTCCACATCGTGGCGGGCGAGCGTCCCAAGCTGCGCGTGGACGGGGACATCGTCGACTCGTCCGTGGAGCACGTGCTGACCCCCAAGGACACGCTCTCGATCGCGTACTCGGTGCTCACGGAGAACCAGAAGAAGCGGTTCGAGACCGAAAGCGAGCTCGATTTTTCCTTCGGGATCCAGAATCTGGCGCGGTTCCGCGGCAACTGCTTCAAGCAGCGCGGCTGCGTGTCACTCGTCATCCGGCAGATTCCCTTCAACGTGCGCACGTTCGAGGATCTGGGGCTGCCGTCGGTCGTGGCGAAGCTCGCCGAGAAACCTCGCGGGTTGGTACTGGTGACCGGACCGACCGGCTCGGGGAAGAGCACCACGCTCGCGGCGATGATCGACAAGATCAACAAGGAGCTGAAGGGACACATCATCACGGTGGAAGACCCGATCGAGTTCATCCACCGGCACCAGGCCTGCATCGTGAACCAGCGTGAGATCGGGACGGATACCAACAGCTTCGCGGCCGCGCTCAAGTACGCGCTGCGGCAGGACCCCGACGTGGTGCTGATCGGCGAAATGCGCGACCTCGAGACGATCGCGGCCGCGCTGACGATCGCCGAGACGGGCCACCTCGCCTTCGCCACGCTGCACACCAACTCGGCGATGGAGAGCATCAACCGTATCATCGACGTGTTCCCGTCGCACCAGCAGGCGCAGGTCCGTGCCCAGCTGTCGTTCGTGCTGGAGGGCGTGATCACGCAGACGCTGCTGCAGAAGGTCAAGGGCCGCGGCCGCGTGATGGCCGCCGAGATTCTGATCATGACCCCCGCGGTCCGGGCGCTGATCCGCGACGCGAAGATCGAACAGATCCCGTCGATGATGCAGGCGGGCAAGAAGTACGGGATGCAGACGCTGAACGACGCCCTCTACCAGCTCTACCTGGGTCGCGAGGTTGCCAAGGACGAGTGCCTCCGCGTCTCGGCGAACCCGAACGAGTTCCTGCGGATGATCGGCGAGCCGCCGCAGGACGAGCGCGAGCCCGCCGCCGGCCAGCCCCAGGCCGCCCAGGCCAAGGTCGCGGCCCGCCGCTAGGGGCCACCCCCGGAGGGAGTGAGCCATGACGGTCTTCCAGTACACCGCGCGCACGCTCAAGGGCGATCTCGTCAACGACAAGATCGACCTGCCGAGCCGTGACGACGTCATCGCCCACCTGCGGAAGAACCGCATGGTGGTGGTGCAGGTGCGGGCCGCACCGCGCGAGTTCAAGCTCAACTTCAAGTTCGGCGGCGGCGTCAAAACGCGCGACATCGTCGTGATGACGCGGCAGTTCGCCACGATGATCAACGCCGGGTTGCCGCTCGTGCAGGCGCTCGATATCCTGGCGCAACAGACCGAGAACAAGATCCTCGCCGACGTCACCCGTCAGGTCGTGTACGACGTCGAGAGCGGGCACACCCTGGCCGACGCGCTGCGGAAGCACCCGAAGGCGTTCAGCGACCTCTACGTCAACATGGTGGCCGCGGGCGAGGCGGGCGGTATCCTCGATACCATCCTCGTGCGCCTCGCCCAGTTCCTCGAGAAGAACGACGCCATCGTCCGCAAGGTGAAGGGTGCGATGGTCTACCCGGCGGTGATCATATCGGTCGCGGTAATCGCGATCTCGGTGCTGCTCATCTTCGTGATCCCCACCTTCCAGAACATGTTCGCGTCGGTGAACATGGAGCTGCCGCTCCCGACCCGCATCGTGATCGGCATGAGCAACCTGCTCAAGAACTACTGGTGGGCGATCATTGGTGCCATCGGCGCGGGCGTGTTCGGCCTCACGCGCTACTACAAGACGGCACCCGGCCGGCTGCAGATCGACCGCGTGCTGCTGCGCCTGCCGGTGCTGGGCGACGTGCTGCGCAAGTCGGCGGTGTCGCGGTTCACCCGCACCCTCGGGACGTTGATCTCATCGGGCGTCTCGATCCTGGACGGCCTCGAGATCACGGCCCGCACGGCGGGCAACATGGTGATCCACAATGCGGTGATGGAATCGCGCGCCTCGATCGCCGGCGGCGAGACGATCGCCCAGCCGCTCGCCAAGTCCAAGGTGTTCCCCCCGATGGTGATCTCCATGATCGCGGTCGGCGAGCAGACCGGCGGCATGGACGAGATGCTCTCGAAAATCGCCGACTTCTACGACGACGAGGTGGACGCCGCCGTCAGCACGCTGCTCTCCCTCATGGAGCCCATCATGATCGTCGTACTCGGTGTCGTCGTCGGCGGCATGGTCGTGGCCATGTACCTGCCGATCTTCGACATGGTGAACGCGGTGCAATAGGACCGGAACAAGCCGGGAAAAGGCCGGGGAAGGGGAAAGGGCGCCCTCAGGGTGCGGGAGCCGGCGGCACCGTTGGATCCGTGAGGTTCGCGAACGACGGCAGCTCCATCCACTGGCGGGGGAAGCGCGGCAGGAATCTCACGTGGCGGTTGACCACCGCCTGCACTCGCCGCCACCAGCACACGATCGGCCGAGACGTCCGACCCACGCTCACCACGGCGAAGGGGATCGAATCCGCCACCACCGTCCGCAGGTCGGGCTGGCTGAGCGAGCACAGGTCTTCCGGCGTTTTCACGCCGAAACTCGAATCGGGACCGGTCCACGGATGGTTGTGCCACACTGCGAGCGTCGCCGGCGCGCACGGCTGGGGCTCCACGGCGTCCACCGTGGACCGTAACAAGTCCGGCATCACGAACTCCCGCACCACGGCCGTGTCCCCCGACACGCTCCCCTGCAGGCACAACACCACTTCCCGGTCGAGCCCCGCGGCGAGCACGCTGAGCCGGCGGAACAGTGACGGCGCGAGGACGAGCCGCTTCAAGGGCTGCGAATTGAGAACCGCCGAGTCGATGGGGGTGAGCGGCGCCTGGGCGGCAGCCGGCTGCGCGCCCAGCGCGAGCCCGAGAACGGCTGCCGCGAAGCGATGCCGCATCAGCCAACAATAGTCGCCGGCCCATCCCGGCGCCCCCCGCCGCGCTCCGCTCTTGCACTTTGCGACACTGCTTCCAATACTTAGCGTCCATGCCGCCACCCGACCACGCCGTCGCCCGTCTCCATAACACAATGTCGGTATTGTGCTTACACGGCTTCCGGCTTGCGGCTGACGGGGCCGCCTCCGGGAGTGCCACGTGAAGTGGCTGGGCCGCAGATCCTCGGGGTCGGCGATCCCCACCCCTCAAAGCCTGCTGCGGTCGGTGTACGTGGGCCGGCTGTGCGTCGCCATCGCCATCTACCTGAGCGCCGCACTCAAGTTCAACGTCGCCGCCCCGCTCGACCTGCTCGTCACCTCGTTCCTCCTGGTGGCGACGGTGGTGGTCACCATTGCTTCGTACTGGCACACCCACATCCGGGGACGCTTGCCGGGACGCACGTTCCTGTACGCCCAGGCGCTGTACGACGTCGCGCTGATCACCGCGGTCGTGCACGTCACGGGCGGTCCCCAGAGCGACCTGACGCCGCTGTACGTGCCGCTGATCGCGGTGACGGCGGTGCTGATGCCTCCGGCGAGCACCGCGCTGATCACCGCCCTCGTCGGTATCGTGTACTTCGCCGACGTGTTCTTCGGTCATCGCACGCCGATGACGGCACAGGTAGGCTTGCAGCTCGCGGTCTTCGTGGCGGTTGCGGCCGTAACGGCGTACTTCGCGAGCCGGGTTTCCGTGATGGGGGCCGAGCGGGAGGCGCTCGCGGGCGAGCTGCGTCAGGCCCGGCTCGAGGCGGCCGACGTGCTGCGCAACATCCCCACGGGCATCGTCACCGTGGATGCGGACGGCCAGCTGCTGTACTGCAACCCGGCGGCGGAGCAGATCCTGGGGTTCAAGGAGCGGCAGTGGCGCGGCCGCTCCGTCATGCCCGAGTTTGCGCGCATCGCGCCCGAGTTCTGGGCGGCGATCACCGCGACGGCGCGCCGCGGCGTCCGGGCCATGCGGGTGGAAGCCACGGTGCGGCGGCCGGACCGCACCTTTCCCATCGGCGTGACGACGACGACGCTCGAGGTCGAGACCGGCGGCACGCCGCGGGTGACCGCGATCTTCACCGACATCTCCGACTCCAAGCGGCTCGAGGAGCTGCACCTGCGCGCCGAGCGCCTCGAGGCGGTGGCGGAGCTGTCGGCGAGCCTGGCGCACGAGATCAAGAATCCGCTCGCGTCGATCCGGTCTTCGGTGGAGCAGCTCGGCCGCGCGAAGCGGGCCAATCCCGACGAGAAATTCCTGACCGGGCTGGTGGTGCGCGAGAGCGACCGTCTCTCGCGTCTCCTGTCCGAGTTTCTCGACTTCTCCCGCGTGCGCGCCACCGAGTGCCGGCCGCTCGACCTGCACGCGGTGGCGGCGGCGGCGATCCGGCTGGTGCGCGAGCACTCCGACTGTCCCGACGACGCCGTGATCGATCTCGCGGGCGGGAGCACGGCGATGGAAGGAGATGAAGACTTGCTCCATCGGGTGGTCTCGAACCTGGTGCTGAATGCCGTGCAGGCCGCCGGCAAGGGGGCCCGCGTGACGGTGCGCACCGGGCGGCCGGCCCCGCACGAGCTGCCCCGCGGCGCGGGGATCGAGAACCCCGTGGCCCTCGCCGTGAGCGACAATGGGCCGGGCATCCCCGAGAATCTGCGGGCGCGCCTGTTCGACCCGTTTGTGACGGGTCGCGTCGGGGGCACCGGCCTGGGGCTCGCGATCGTGCAGCGCGCCGTGGAGGCGCATCGCGGGCTCGTGCTGGTGGATTCGATCGAAGGGAAGGGAACGACGTTCACCGTGTATTTCCCCGCCGACCGGCGGAAAGAGGAAGCCGCATGACGCAGCAGCCATCCATTCTCGTGGTCGACGACGAGCTGGGCATCCTGGACGTGCTCCGTATCCTCCTGAAGGGTGAGGGGTTCGACGTGGCCACCGCCCAGGGAGGCAAGGCGGGCCTCGAGGCGCTCAAGGCCTCGGCCCCCGACATCGTGCTCACCGACATCAAGATGCCGGGCGTGAGCGGCACCGACATCCTCGCCGCCGTGCGCGAGCAGGACCCCGAAACGCCGGTCATCCTGATGACCGCGCAGGCGTCGCTCCAGAGCGCGATCCAGGCGGTGAACCAGGGCGCCTTCTACTACATCCAAAAGCCGTTCTCCAACGACGACCTGGTCGCGATCTGCCGGCGGGCGGCGGAGCAACGCCTCCTCAAGGCCGAGAACAAGCAGCTCAAGCAGGAGATCCGTCGCCGCGAGCGCTCGGGGCTCGTGAAGCCGCTCGGCAAGTCGCGCCCGTTCCTGGACGTGCTGAAGCTCGCCGAGCAGGTGGCGCCCACCGAGAGCACGGTGCTCATTCGGGGGGAGTCGGGGACCGGGAAGGAAATCATCGCCCGCTACATCCACGAGCTGTCGGGGCGGACCGAAGGGGCGTTCCTGTCGCTGAACTGCGGGGCGTTGCCGGAGAGCCTGCTCGAGTCAGAGCTGTTCGGTCACGTGAAAGGCTCGTTCACCGGGGCGGTGCGCGACAAGCAGGGCCTGTTCGCCGCGGCGCGGGGCGGGACGTTCTTCCTGGACGAGATCGGCGAAATGTCGCCGGCGACGCAGGTCAAGCTGCTGCGCGTGCTCCAGGAGCGTGAGGCGATTCCCGTGGGCGGCACTGAGGCCATCCCGGTGGACGTGCGGGTCGTGGCCGCGACCAACCGCGACCTGGAGGACGACATCAAGCGCGGCCGGTTCCGCAGCGATCTGTACTACCGCCTCAACGTCATCGCGATCGAGCTGCCGCCGCTGCGAGACCGGCGGGAGGACATCCCGATCTTCGTGAAGGCGTTCCTCGAGCGCATCGCGCAGGAGCACGGCCTCGAACCCAAGCAGCTTGCGCCCCCGGCCCAGGAAGTCATCATGGCGTACGACTGGCCGGGCAACGTGCGCGAGCTGGAGAACGCCCTCGAGCGGGCGGCGGTGCTCACCAAGGGGGACACGATCGAGCTCGCGACGCTGCCCGAGAAGCTCTCCGAGCGTCGCGCCGAGCCGCTCGTGTCCGAGCGGGTCCATCCCAACCCCACGCTCGACGTGATCGAGCGCGCGTACATCACCTGGGTGCTCGAGAGCGAAGGGGGCAACAAAACCCGCGCGGCCGAAGTCCTCGGCATCGATCCCTCCACGCTGTACCGCAAGCTGAGCCGGTACGACGGAGAGCTGGTCGAGGAGTGAGACTCAGCGTCCTGATCCCCGTCTACAACGAAGCGGCCACCGTCGGGCAGGTGGTGGACCGGCTGCGCGGTGTCCCGCTCGAGCTGGAGCTGATCGCCGTTGACGACGCCTCCACCGACGGCTCGGGCACGGTGCTCGACGACCTGGAGCGGGCCGGACACGTCCGACACGTCGTGCGTCATCCCAACAACCGTGGCAAGGGTGCCGCCATCCGCTCCGGCATCGCGCGCGCGACGGGCGACGTGGTGGTGGTGCAGGACGCCGACCTGGAATACGACCCCGCCGAGCTGCCGCTCTTGCTCCGGCCGATCGTCGACGGCCGGGCCGACGCGGTGTTCGGCTCGCGCTTCCTCGGTGGCCCGCACCGCGTGCTGTACTACTGGCACTCGGTCGGCAACCGGCTCCTCACGCTGTTGTCCAACATGCTCACCGACTTGAACCTCACCGACATGGAGACGTGCTACAAGCTGGTGCGCGCGGACCTGCTGCGACGGCTGCCGCTCACGGCGGAGCGCTTCGGCATCGAAGTGGAGCTCACGGCCCGGCTGGCGCAGGCGGGCGCGCGCATCTGGGAGATCCCGATTTCCTACAGCGGGCGCACCTACGCAGAGGGCAAGAAGATCACGTGGCGGGATGGCATGGCGGCGCTGGGCCACATCCTGCGCTACAACCTCTTTCCACCGGGGGGCGGTTGGCGCAGCCGCTAGCCGCCTTCACTCCCCGCCGCGCCGGCCTGGGCGTGGCCGCGCTCGCGGCCGTGGCGGGAGCGCTCACGCTGAACCACGACCTGGTCGGGGTCTTCTACGACGACGGTCTGTACGCCGGCATCGCCGTCGCGCTGGCACACGGCCTCGGCTACGTCCATCCCCATCTGCCGGGCGCCCCGGCCGTGGTGCATTATCCGCCCCTCTACCCGCTCTTCCTGACGCCCCTGTTCGGGGCCTTCTCGCTGCCCGTGGCCGCGTACCTCGCGAAGCTCGCGAATCTGGCGGTCGCCGCCCTCGGAGCTGGGCTCATCGCGTGGCATGCGACGCGGACGCGCCTGCTGGGGGACCAGGTGCCCGCGTGGCTCGCCCCGGTGGTCGTCGCCGCTGCCGCGATCGCGATCCCCGTGCTCGCGGTGCAAGCCGTGCTGTTCTCCGAGCCCCTATTCGGCGTGCTGCTCGCTGCGGCGGTGATCTTCGGGGACGCCGCGCCGCCCCGGCTATCGCCCGCCGCCGGGGCGGCGCTCGCGGGAGGCGCAGCGGCGCTCGCGCTCCTCACCCGATCCATCGGCGTCGCGGCGGGGGCGGGGATCGTGCTGTTCCTGCTCGCCACTCGCCGCGCGCCGCGACCGGTCGCGCTCGCCGCCGCCACCCCCGTCACCCTCGCCGCACTGGCGTGGGGGCTGTGGCTGCTGCGCCACCGTGGCGGAATCGACCCCGCACTCGCGCTGAATTACGGCAGCTACTTCGAGACCGTGCGACAGGCGGGCCTCGGCGTGTTCTGGCCGGCCACCCGGGACCTGTTGCGCCCCCTCGGAGACTTGACCTTGGGGCTCGTGGCGTGGCCCGCGCTCTATTACGCGTTCGCCGCCTCCGCGATCGCGGTCGGCGGCTACGGCGTCTACCTCCTGCTCCGTCGCTCGAGCATCGGCTGGACCCTCGTGTTCTACCTCCTGATCCTGGCCGTGTGGCCCTTCCCGTCCGATCGCTTCCTCTGGGCCGTGCTGCCGTGGCTCGGTCTCGTGTGGACTGCCGGAGCGGCCGCGCTGTGGCGTCGCGAGCGGCTCCGTCTCGCGGTGTTCGTGCTCGCCGCAGTGCTGCTGGCGGGCTACGGGGTGGTCGAAGCGCGCGGTTTCGCCGGGCGCTGGTGGGGGACCGCAGCGCACCGGATCTCCGTCAACTTCGGGGAGCTGCTGCCGTGGCTCGCTACGCTGCCGCCTGGAGCGGTGCTCGCCACCGATGACGAGGCGCTCGTGTGGCTGTACACGGGGCGCCCTAGCGTGCCGCTCTACGTTTACGGCTACCACGGGCGCAGCGAAACGCGACCCTCCCCCGCCGAGCACCGCGCCTACCTGGAGCGTCAAGGCGTCACCCATATCGTGCTGAGTGGCTTCGGGGGCGGGTCTGACGTCGAGCTCGATGCACTGCTTGGCGCCTTTCCCGGATGGCTCAGCGTGATTCACCGCTGGTCGGGGGGGCGCGCCGTGTTGCGTGTGATCCGTTGAGCGTGCCAGATGCCTTGCAAAACGCGTGGTTGTCGACCGACCGGGGCTGCCCTGATCGAGCGCCGTTTTGTGACTCAACTCATTCGTGGTCAGCGTGTTGCGACGTGAGACCCATGCAAGGCACGCCGATTGCTTAGAAGAACACCGGCAGAATATCCATAGGCTCACGCAATGCGTTGATATCGGGACCTCCAAAGGGGGATGTGGAGATGAACCGCAAGGGTTTTACGCTCATTGAGCTGTTGATCGTGGTCGTGATCATCGGCATTTTGGCCGCGATCGCGATTCCGAAGTTTGCTAACACGAAGGAAAAGGCGTACCTCGCCTCGATGAAGTCGGACCTTCGCAACCTGGTGACGGCGGAAGAGGCGTACTTCGCCGACTCCGTCAAGTATTCGGCGACGATCGGCGCGGGTGGCGTGACGTTCACCCAGTCGACCGGCAACACGGTGCCGACCATCACCCTGTCGGCGGATGGTTGGACGGCGAACATCACCAACGTCAACACGACGAAGACCTGCTCGATTTACATCGGGTCGACGGCGCTGGCGCCGGCCAACAAAGAAGGCGAACCGAAGTGCCAGTAAGCCTTCGGGCTTGACGCTGGACAGTGGAAAAGGGAGGGCGGCGATGACCTCGCCGCCCTTCGTGTATTTGGCGAGAGAGTTGCAAAACGCCGCATTGCCGATGCCGTGCCGAGCGCGACCCGTGCCTGTAAGTGTTTGTGCTTTAATGATTTACCATTGTCGGCATGCGCCTTGCCTTAGTGACCACCGGTGTGATGTACCTCGATAAAAAATTCCATAGGGAGATGTGCAGATGAACCGCAAGGGTTTTACACTCATTGAGCTGTTGATCGTGGTCGTGATCATCGGCATTTTGGCCGCGATCGCGATTCCGAAGTTCGCTAACACGAAGGAAAAGGCGTACCTCGCCTCGATGAAGTCGGACCTTCGCAACCTGGTGACGGCGGAAGAGGCGTACTTCGCGGACTCCGTCAAGTATTCGGCGGCGATCGGCGCGGGTGGCGTGACGTTCACCCAGTCGACCGGCAACACGGTGCCGACCATCACCCTGTCGGCGGACGGTTGGACGGCGAACATCAAGAACGTCAACACGACGAAGACCTGCTCGATTTACATCGGGTCGACGGCGCTGGCTCCGGCCAACAAAGAAGGCGAGCCGAAGTGCCAGTAAGCCTTCCGGCTTGAAGTCATACACAGAGCGGCGGGGACTTCCCCGCCGCTCGTTTTTCTTGCCTATTCGAGCCCCCATGCGCACCAAACCGGCCCTCCGGACGGAGCTGCTCTTCTACTTGTCGTTCTTCGCCGCCGCGGCCCTGTTGGTGGGCGTGGCGACGACGGTCGTGGTCACGAGCGTCGTGCCCCGTCAGGAATTCTGGATGGTGATGGTCCTGGTAGCGCTCGAGGTCGGCATCTTCCTCGTGTTCGGCCGCCACCTCGTCACGCGCCTCGTGCTGCGACCGCTCGAGCGCCTCATGTCAACGGCGGACGCCGTGGCCGACGGGGAGCTCAATGCCCGAGCGCCCGACGCCGAGACCCGGGACTTCGCGACCCTGGCGGAGCGCTTGAACCGGATGACCGACCACCTGCTCGACGCCCAAAGCCAGCTGGTCCGATCGGAGAAGCTCGCGAGCGTGGGGCGGCTGGCGGCGGGAATCGCGCACGAGGTCGGGAATCCGTTGGGCGCGGCCGGCACCTACGTGGAGGTCTTACGCCGCCGCGGGGCAGAGCCCGAAGTGATCCGCGGGCTCTCCCGAGAGCTGGACCGGATCGACCACATCATCCGGAGCCTGCTCGACTACGCCCGTCCCCAGGAGGAAGCGCTCGATCTGGTGCAGCCGGACGAGATCGTGCGCGGGGCCTTCGCGCTGCTCGGGGCGCAGGGCGCCCTGAAGGCCGTCCAGGCCACGCTCGACGTGGGGGGCGGCGTGCCGCGCGTCCGGGCGCACGCCCACCTGCTGGAGCAGGCGCTCGTGAACCTCGTGCTCAACGCCGTGGATGCCGCGCCCGGCGCCGCCGTCGTGGTCGGGACGCGTCGCTGGGCGTACGACCCGGGGCGGGCTGCCCCGCGACGCGACAGCGACCCGGGTCTCTCATCGTTCCTGCGCCAGCCGGCGCGCCGGCCGGCGCGGGTCGAGTTCAACGCCGGCGCTCCAGGCGCCCTCGTCTTCGTGGCGGACGCCGGGCCAGGGGTGCGGCCGCAGGATCGTGAGAAGATCTTCGAGCCGTTCTTCACGACGAAAGCGCCGGGTCGCGGCACCGGGCTTGGCCTCGCGATCGTGGCCCGCGCCGTTCACGAGATGGGCGGGGTCGTGTGGGTCGACGCGGCCCGCGAGGGGGGAGCGGCGTTCAAAATGTTCTTCCCGGAAGCGACCGCATGAGCCGGGTCCTGATCGTCGACGACGAGCCCGGCCTGCGCCAGTCGCTCGGCCTGCTGCTCGCCGACGCGGGTTACGAGGTCGCGGCCGAGAGCGACGGCAAGCGCGCCCTGGAGCGCGCCCTAGCCGAGCCGTTCGATTTGATCCTGAGCGACGTACGTATGCCGGAAATGGACGGCCTCGCCTTCCTGCGGGCGTATCGCGGCCGCGGGGGCGAGGCCCTCGTCATCATGATGAGTGCCTACGGGGGAGAAGAAGCCGCGCTCGCCGCCATGAAGGAGGGCGCGTACGACTACATCCCCAAACCGTTCCGCCCCGATGAGGTGGTGCTCACGCTGCGCAAGGCGGAAGAGCGCGAACAGCTTGGGCGCACCATCGCGACACTAAAGGCACAGCTCGACACCACTCCCAGCGCCCGGGCGGTCGTGGCCGCGAGTCCCGCGATGCAGGACGCCTTGGAGCTCGTGGCGCGCGTGGCGGAGCACCGGACGACCGTCCTCATCACTGGTGAGAGCGGGACCGGCAAGGAAGTCATCGCCCAGGCGATTCATCGGGCGAGCCCCCGCGTGGCGGCCCCGTTCGTCGCCATCAACTGCGCCGCGATCCCTGAGAGCCTGCTCGAGTCGGAGTTGTTCGGGCATGTCCGTGGAGCGTTCACGGGAGCCACCGGGGACAAGGCGGGCCTGTTCGAGCAGGCAGGTGGCGGTACACTGCTGCTGGACGAGATCGGAGAGCTGCCCCTGCCGCTGCAATCCAAGCTGTTGCGGGTGCTGCAGGAAGGAGAGATCCGACGGGTGGGCGACCAGCGGACCCGCCGGGTGGACGTGCGACTGCTCGCGGCCACGGCCCGCGATCTCGAGGCGGAGGTGGCGGCGGGCCGCTTCCGCCAGGACCTGTACTACCGCCTCAACGTGGTCACGATCCATCTGCCGCCGCTGGCCGAGCGGCGTGCCGACATCGGGCCGCTGGCGCGCCACTTTGCCGTCCGGCTCGCCGGTCGCCTCGGCCGCCCCGTGACATTGAGCGACGCCACCGTGGCCTGGCTGGAAGCCCAAAGCTGGCCGGGCAACGTGCGCGAGCTCGAGCACGCCATCGAGCGCGCGGCGGTGCTGTCGGATCGGGACCTGCTGGAGCCGGCGGATTTCCGGAAGGAACCGCTCGCCGCTCCCCGCTCCTCCTTGGAGCGCGGAGCGGGGAGCGGTACGCTCCGGAGCGCGGTCGAAGCTGCCGAGCGCCAGGCGATCCTCGCCGCGCTCCAGGCTGCGGGCGGCAACCGCCGGGCGGCGGCGCAGCAGCTGGGCGTCAGCCTGCGGACGCTGTTCTACAAGATCGAACGCTACCGTCTGGAGTAGTGCAATAGTTTGCACTCGCGCAGCATTTTGCAGTACCAATCTAGCCCATCCCAATAGTACAACACGTTGTCGTTAAATGACTTGCCGTCAGGCACACAACATGTACTAGACTGGCCTGGACTGGAGGGATCGGCATGCGGCGGGACGGTTTCACACTTATCGAAATGATCATCGTGGTCGTCATGATCGGGGTGATCGCAGTGATCGGATTTCCCAAGATCCGCCTTGCGCTCGACCAGACCAACGTGCGCTCGACGCGCGTCTTCCTGAGCACGGCGGTGGCGACGGCGCGGGCGGCGGCGGTGCAGCGCGGCTGCCGCACGGCGGTGCACTTCGCGAGCGGGAGCGGCACCGTGTGGGTCACCGCCTGCTCGCGGGCCAACCCGGCGCTCATCGACACGATCGGCGGGGTCGCGAACCTGGCGTCGCGCTACAACGTGACGCTCGCCGCGACCAACGATTCGATTCAGTTCGACCCGCGCGGGCTGAGCATGGCCAACGCGACGACGACGGTGCGGATCACGGGAGCCACGTCCTACGGCACGGACTCGGTGCTCGTCAACCAGCTTGGCAGGGTGGTGCGGTAATGAAACGAGAACAGGGGTTCACGCTCGTCGAGGTGATCATCGCGATCATGGTGCTCACGGTCGGGTTGCTGGTGCTGGTGAACAGCTCGGCGCTGGTGACGCGGATGATCGCGCAGGGACAGCGCTCGGCGGTCGCGGCGACCGACGCGGCGCGCATCCTCGACAGCTTGCGGGCCGTCGCCTGCACGGCGCGGAACGCCGGCTCGGCGGTGGTGTGGCGGGGCGCCGTGCCGGTGGATTCGCTCAACTGGAGCTACACGGCCGACCCCGCGGCGACCAATCACTGGCGCTTGGTCCTGTCGTCCAAATACCAGACGCGGCAGAGCCAATGGCGCCGCGACAGCATGGAGACCTACATCTCATGTCGTATCTAGCGCGTCGTGGTTTCACCATGATCGAGCTGCTGATCGCGCTCGTGATCCTGGGCATCGTGTCGGCGGCGCTGTACAAGGTGCTGGTCACGAACCAGCGCACCTATCTCGCCCAGACCCAGCGGATCGATCTACAGCAGAACATCCGCGCGGCGGTGACGATCCTGCCGGCGGAGCTGCGGGAGATCAACGCAGTCGGGACGGCGGGCGCCAACAACGGCGATCTGAGCGGCATGCTCACCAGCTCGCTCACCATCCGCGCGCCGCGGCAGCTCGGGTTCCTGTGCCTGGCGCCGCCGTTGGGCGGCGGCATCGGCCAAATCACCCTGACGGTGCGGCAGCAGCCGATGTTCGGGTCGCGCCTGACCTTCGCCCAGGGCGACTCGCTGCTGGTGTTCTACGAGGGCGACCCGGGGACCCGCAACGACGACAGCTGGCTGCGCGGCGAGGTGAAGAACGTGGTGGCCGGGGTTTGCCCCGACGCCAACGGCAATCACCCGGCCTGGGTGCTGACGCTCGGGGCGCAGTGGATCGCGGGCAGCCAGTTCAACGCCGCGGGTGCGATCACGAGCGGCTCGCCGATCCGCGGCTTCACGAGCACGACGTACGGCCTGTGGCAGTCGCCGACCGACAACCAGTACTATCTGGCGCAGACGGTCAACGGCGGCACGCAACCGCTGGTCGGGCCGCTGTCCGACGCGAACGGCCTGACGTTCAACTACTACGACGCCAACGGCGTCGTTACGGCGGACTCGTCTCAGGTCGCCCAGATCGAGATCCGCGTGCGGGGCCGGACGCAGTCGAAGATTTCCCAGCCGGGCACGCCCGGTGTGACGTACAAGATCGACAGCGTCGTCACCCGCGTTGCTATTCGCGGGAACACGCGCTGCAACCCTTGTCAGTAAGCGCGACACTCATGCACACGAAGGAGCGGGTTATGAAGCGGACCATTCAGAACGAGCGCGGTATGGCGCTCGCCCTCGCGATCGTCGCCCTGGTTATCGTGGGCGCGCTGATCGCGGGCGCGTTCTTCGCGGGGACTCAGGAGCAGCGCGTGGGCGAAAACTCGCGCTACAGCCAGCGCTCGTTCGGCGTGGCCGAGGGAGCCGCGAACTACATCATCGGCCACTGGGATCCCCAGGTCTTCAACAGTCGCGGGTTCTATCCGACCGATTCGGTGAAAATTCCGACCGTGGGGGCGGACACTGTATCGCCGAGCCATACGGGACGCTACGCCGGGTACGTCTATCGGCTCAACCAGGAGCAGTACCTGATCGACATCACCGGTCAGGACTCGACCAGCGTGGGCGGCGGCGCGGCGTTTGTTCGACGCGGCGCCGGGGGCCGGGAGCGGATCGGGCTGCTCGCGCGCATCAAGCCGTTGGTCGTGGACATCCGGGCGTCGCTCACCAGCGGGCGCGGTGACGCGCTCTCGGGCAACGCGGCGATCAGCGGGTACGATCACACCCCGACGGGTTGGACCACCTGCAGCGCACTCGACAGCATTGGGAACGCTAAAGCCGGGATCCGGACCGACACCTCCATGGCGGTCAGCTCGGGCGGTAACTCGTCGATTGTCGGGACCCCGCCGGTCATCAAAGACCCCAACATCACCGACTCGACGTTCACGAAGTACGGGGACGTCAACTATAGCCAGCTCGTGGCGCGGGCCACGATCAACCTGGTCGGTACGAACTTCTCCAACAGCATCGGGCCGGTCCTGACCAACGGGCAGTGTGACAGGAGTGTCACCACCAACTGGGGTGACGGGGTGAACCCCGGCCAGCCGTGCGGCTCGTATTTCCCGATCGTGCACATCTCGGGGGATGCGAACATCAACGGCGTACAGGGGCAGGGGATTCTGCTGGTGGACGGCAGCCTGACGGTGCAGGGGGGCTTCCAATGGTTCGGCATCACCATCGTCCGGGGTACGCTGAAGACCGCCGGCGGTGGCTCCGCGGACGCCCATTTCTGGGGTGCGACGATGGTACAGGACAGCACTGTGGTGGGCAACAACACGCTCACCGGTCACGCCAACATCCTGTACTCTAAGTGCGCTGTTGTCAAAGCGTTAGACCAGACCGGGGTGGTGGCGTTGATGCGGTCGCGGGGTTGGGTACAGCTCTACTAAACAGGCCTAACTATAGGCCAGCAAAGTACTTGTTGGTCAGGCCTCAAGTAGGTTCGAGGCTTGACAGGATAAGGGGCGGGGCTTACTGTAGTTTGCCCTCGCCCCATCTTGTCTCTAACCCATAGGCTCTATGGCCCTATTTGGGTTCCTGGGTGGCAAAAAAACCTCCGTCGGCCTCGATATCGGCTCCGGCATCATCAAGCTGGTGGTCGTGGACCACTCCGGCAGCGAGCCGGAGCTGGCCAAGGTGGCCACCACCGAAGTAGCGGCCGACGCCATCGTCGAGGGCGAGGTCATGGACCCCGGTATCGTCGCGGAGGCGATTCGGGGGCTGTTTTCGGCGGCCGGGGTGAAGCAGAGGTCGGTCGTCACGGCGGTGGGGGGGCGGGACGTCATCGTCAAGAAGATCCAGATGGATCGGATGAAAGAGGCGGACGCCCGCGAGGTGATCCGCTGGGAGGCCGAGCAGCACGTGCCGTTCGACATGGCCAACGTCGAGCTCGACTTTCAGATCCTCGACCCCGACGCCGAAGGGCTGCAGATGAACGTGCTGCTCGTGGCGGCCAAGCGGGAGCTCGTGGAGGGCCGGGTGGGGCTCCTGAACGAGGCCGGGCTCGAGCCGGGGATCATCGACGTGGACGCCTTCGCCATCCACAATGCCTTCGAGCTGAACCACCCCGACGCGATGCAGGGCGTCGTGGGTCTCGTGAACATCGGTCACGAAGTGACCAACGTGAACATCCTCGAGGACGGCGTGCCGGTGTTGACGCGGGATCTCTCCGTTGGCACGCGCCGGTTTCGCGAGGACCTGCAGCGCGAGAAGGGGCTGTCGGCGGAGGACGCCGAACGGGTGATTCAGGGCCTGACGCACAGCGCCGACCTGGCGCCGTACGTGGAGGCGCGGGGCGAGGAGATCGCGGTCGGGGTGGAGCGGGCCGCCGCGTTTCTCGCGACCGCCTCGCGCTCGGCGGGGGGCCTGGGCCGCGTGTACACGATCGGCGGCGGGGCGCGGATCCCGGGGCTGAACGAAGCGCTCGGGAGCCGCCTTAAGGTGGCGGTCGAGGTCGCGAGCCCGGTGCAGCGGCTCAAGGTGCGCGACGCCGTGTTCGAGTCGGTGTCGGTGGACGAAGTCGCCCCGCTGCTGATGCTGTCGGTCGGGCTGGCGCTGAGGCGCGCCGCATGATCGAAATCAATCTTCTCCCAGGGAAGAAGAAGCGGGCGGCACCGGGGGGCGGGTTCAAGCTCGCCCTCCCCGACTTCCGTGGCCTCATCGCCACGATCAAGAACCCGTGGCTGATCGCGGCGAGCGCGACCTCGGCGGTGGTGATCGTCGGTGTGGTGCTGTTGTTCTTCACCCAGACGGCGCGGCTGCGCGTGGCCGAGGCGCGGCTCGACGCGGTGCGAATCGAGAAGCGGCGCTTCGACGCCGTGATCGCTCAGAAACGCCAGTCGGAGAAGATCCGCGACTCGCTCGTCGCGGAGATCAACGTCATCCGCGGCATCGACGCGGATCGCTATGTCTGGCCGCACATCCTCGATCAGATCACCAAGGCACTGCCCCCGTACACCTGGCTCGACGGGATCCTGGCCCAGGGGGCCACGACCGGGCAGCCTGGCGCCCAGCCGGCCCCGGGTGCCCCCCCGCCCGGCGCGATGGACTCGGGCGGCGCGCCTGCCGTGCGCGTCTGGATCACCGGGAAGACGGTCGACATTCAGGCGTACACGACGTTTCTGCGGCAGCTCGCGGCGTCCCCCTGGCTCACCGACGTGTCTCCGGCCACGTCGTCCACGGTGATCGACGCGGATCGGCCGGTGACGGCGTTCAACGTGTCGTTGCGCTACAAGGTCGCGGACTCGGTATACATCCGGACCATCCCCCTCACCCAGTCGGTGAGGTAAGCGTCGTGGCACTCCTCCCCCAGGACCGGCAGAGCCAGTACATGCTCCTGATCACGCTGGTGATGGTGATCGCGGGCTACGTGTTCTGGACCTACTGGGAGCAGCCGACCGCGGCGCAGATCTCGACCTCGAACGCCGAGATCGACAGCCTGCAGACGATCATCACCAAGGCGAAGCAAGACCTGGCGAGCGGCACGGTCGAAGATCTGCGCCGCAAGGTCGAGCAATACCAGGCGCTGCTCGGCGTGATGCGCCGGCTCGTGCCCGAGAAGAACGAGGTGCCGGCGCTGATCGACGACATTTCGACCAGGTCGAAGGTCCGTGGTGTGACGATCGGCCGGTTCGAGCCGCTCGCGGTCGACGCGACCGCGCCGTTCGACACGTACCGCTATCGCCTGGAGATCCTGGGCCATTTCGACCAGCTCGGCGAGTTCCTGTCGGACATCGCGAGCCTGCCGCGCATCGTGGTGCCGCAGGACGTGATCCTCCATCCGGCGCAGCAGCAGGCGCAGAAGGTGCTCGGCGACACGCTGGGGGCGCTGCTCGAGGCCCAGTTCGTCATCCGCACGTTCGTCAAGTCGGCGGCCCCGCCGCCCGGGGTCAAGAAGGGCGCGCCAGCGAAGCCCGGCGCCCGGCCGACCGAATGAGCGCTCCACTCGCGCTCGGCCTCGCGGCGCTGTGCGTGGCGGCGCCGCTCGCCGCCCAGGCCAAGCCGCAGGCCCGGGCCAAGTCGGACAGCGCCGCCCGTGCCGCGAAGGACACGGCGGCCCGGTCCGACAGCGCCGGGTCGATCGTGCTGGTGCGCGAGGTCTACTCCTACGAGGGCGGAGGCCGCGACCCGTTCCTGTCGCTCCTCAAGTCGGGCGACATCCGGCCGCTCCTGTCCGACCTGAGGCTGGTCGGCATCTACTACGACTCGCGGTACCCGGCGCGCAGCGTCGCGGTGCTCCGCGACGTGACGAACAGCAAGATCTACCGGGTGAAGCCGGCAGCGATCATCGGGCGCCTCAAAGTCACGACGATCCGCCCGCGGGAAATCGTGTTTACGGTGCAGGAATTCGGCTTCGAGCGCCAGGAAACGCTGTCGCTCGCCAAGCAGGAGGTATCGCCATGAAGCCCATCGCAGCCCTCGCCGCGTGGTTGCTCGTCGCGGCGGCGTCCCCGATCAGGGGAGCGCCGGGTCGGGACGGCGAAGTCAAGGCCGTCAGCGTGCTCCCGGCCCCCGGCCGCGTGGAGGTCGTGATCGATCTCCGGGGCGCGGTCGACGTCCAGGACTTCACCCTCGCGAGCCCCGCCCGGCTGGTGCTCGATCTGCAGGGGGCGCGGCTCGCCGCGCCTGCCGCGCTGTACGACGGGCAGAACCGCGGCGGCATCAAGAACGTGCGCTACGCTCAGTTCCGGCCCGGCGTCGTGCGCGTCGTGATCGACCTCGACGTGCTGAAGGATTATCAGATCGAGAAGCGGGACGGCCAGGTACGCGTCAAGATCGGCGCTGACCGGACCGCCTTCGGGGCGTGGTCGAGCCTCATGGTCGCGACCCTGCCGCCGCCGCCGCCCCCGGCTCCCGCGCCGGTGGCCGCGACCGCACCGCTGCCCAGCCGCGGCGGCCAGGCCGCCCGCGTCGCCCCGGCCCGCCCCAGCGAGAATCCGGTGTCGATCGACTCGTACCTCGCGGCGCACGCTTCGGAAGCCGAGCAGTCGCAGGCGCCGCGCATCACGGTGACGTGGGACCGGGCCGACATCCAGGAAGTGGTCGCCGGGTTCGCCGCGTTCAGCGGGCGGACCATCGTGGTGAACAAGGGCATCACCGGCCAGCTCTCGGCCGAGATCAAGAACCAGCCGTGGGACCTGGCGTTCAGCGCGGTGCTCGAGTCCCAGGGGCTCACCGCCAACCTGCTGGAAGGCGGCATCCTCCAGGTGATCGACAAAAAGGACCTGGCGCGCGCCGACTCCACGGTCCCCGTGGAGACGCGCCTGGTGCGCGTCAACTACGCCAAGGCCGTCTCCCTCGTGCCGGCCGTGCTGTCGATCGTGTCCAAGCGCGGCGCCGTAGTGGCGGACTCGACCAACAACGCGCTCGTCATCACCGAGATCCAGAGCCGCATCCGCATGGTGGAGGACTTCGTGAAAGGGCTCGACATCCGCACGCCGCAGGTGTCGATCCAGGCGAAGATCATCTTCATCGATCGCACCGACGTCGAGGATCTGGGGTTAAAGTACGACCTCGGCTCGACCACGCAGTTCTTCAACAAGCTCATCCAGCGGCCCGATCCTCGCACCGCGAAGCCGGTGGATACCAATCTCGACGGCGTGCCCGACGCGCTCGTGCCGCAGAGCAACTTCACGCCCGATCAGGTCATCGTGGACCTGGGGGGCAACTCGCTCTCGGCGCTCGGGAACGCCAGTCAGGAAGTCGTGAACCCGGCGCTCGACCTCATCTTCTCGACCGCGATCGGGAACTTCGACCTCACGACCTTCTTGCAGGCGCTGCAGCGCGTGGACATGGCCGACCTCCAGGCCGAGCCGACGATCACGACGCTCGACAACCGGCCCGCCGAGATCCTGGTGGGCGACCGCGTGCCGATCCGCGTGATCGACGCCAGCGCGGCGAGCGGAACCACCAACGCCATCCCCCGCGCCACGGTCCGCTTCGAGCAGACCGGCATCAACTTGAAGGTCACGCCACACGTGACGGCGACGCGCCAGGTGCTGATGGAGGTGCACGCCGAGAACTCCTCCGTGAAGCCCGCGTCGGTGGACATCGGGTTCACGTTCCAGACGCAGCAGGCGGACAACCAGATCCTCGTCAACGACGGCGAGACGGCGGTGATCGGCGGCTTGACGGTGACCTCGGTCACGGTAACGAAGACGGGGATCCCGTTCCTTGTAGACCTGCCGATCGTCGGCAAGCTGTTCGGATTCAGCCACCAAGAGGAACAGCGGCGCGATCTGTTGATTCTGGTCACGCCGCACATAATCGACGACCTGGTGACGCCCAACACCGGGAAGTGACCGGGAGCCTATTATGCCGCTGGGACGCAGGGCCGGACTGGTGTGGGGAATTGGTGCGCTCGCGGGCGCCCTTTGGGCGTGCGAGACGACCCGCAACCCCGGCGGGATCCAGCGGGACCAGGTCGCGCCCACGATCAAGTTGAGCACCTCGGCCGACACGCAGGACATCGCGGCCGGCCTCACGTTCAGCGTCGCCGCGACCGATAACCTCGGCTTGAAAGACATCCGGCTCAGCTACACCGGCGGCTACATCAACGTCACCGACACGGTGTTCACGAGCGCGGTCACCAACATCACGCTCTCCGAGAAGGTCACGCCCGGCTCCGGGGCGGGCGGGGTGATCCGCATCGTCGGCCGGGCGACCGACGGCGCGAGCAACTTCTCCGAAGACACGCTGTTCATTTTCCTGCAGAACATCGACGCCCTGCGGGTCTACCTGCTCCAGCCGACCGCCGGCGCCGTCGCCTCGCAGGGGAAGTACGTTCCGATCCACGTCGCCGCCCACCAGAAGTCGGGCGTGAAGCACGTCGGCTGGCTGGTGGGCGGCAATGCCGGCCAGACCGCGCGCACCGGCGACTCGCTCGTGACCGCGTCGCCGCCGTTCCCGGACACCCTCGACTTCGTCGACTCGGTGCTCGTCACCGGCTCGGGCGGGTTCTTCACCGTCGCCGGGTTCGCTGTCGACTCGGGCAACCGCGTGGCGCAGACCTCGCCGATCACCGTGACGATTCTGTCGGCGGTGAACGACAACACCCCGCCCCAGATCGAGCAGACCGTGTCGCTCCGCGCCGAGGCGAACGATTCCGTGAAGGTGCACGCGACCGACCCGAGCGGCATCTCCGTCATCGGCTTCGAGGTGGATTCGCTCAGTGGCGGGCGCATCCGGCGGGACTCAGTGCTGCTCTCCGGCAAATCGACCGACGTGCTGAAGAACTTCGCGCTCGGCCTGAACAGCCTGCTGCCCCCGACCTCGGTCGTGGTGCAGGCGTTCGCGTGCGACAGCGCGGTGGCCCACAACTGCGGGGTCACGTCCGCCGTGTTCAGCACGCCCAGCCCCACGGGCACGGCGCGCAAGGACACGATCGTCATCGTTGCCGGCACGACCAAGATCCTGCCGTTCGGCGGCAAGATCGTGGACGCGATCTATTCGGCCAACCGGCGCGAGCTGTACCTCACGAACCCGTCGCTGTCGCGCGTCGAGATCTTCCAGGCCGCGAACTCGACCTTCGTGGTGGCGGGTATCCCGACCGCCGGTCCGCAGCCGTGGGGCGTCGCGCTGTGGCCGCGTGACACGCTGGGGGCGTACGGCGACTCGATCGTCGTCGCGAACTCGGGCGGCACGCAGCTCTCGATCATCGACGTGACGGCCGGCGCGCGAGTGCTACGCTGGCGCCAGGACCTACCGGACTTCTTGATACAGACGTACAAGGTCGTCTGCGCTCCGGGCTGCAAGACGGTGATTACCGAATACAACGTTTCCGACCGGCCGCAGTACCTGGGCACCGTATGCCGGCCCGCCGGGGGCACGCTGTGCGCGCAGGATTCGATCTTCGCGCTCTACTCGACGACGCCCGAGCCGTCGAACCCGGCACCGTTTACGGGCCGCGCCACGCTCCGCATGGAGCGGCTCGCTAACCCCGGCAACCCGCCGGACACCTCGAAGCTGTTCGGCCACATCTTCTGGGAGATCTCCAACGCGCCGCCCTCGTCCACGTCCGACACGCTGCGCATCGTGGAGCGGCGCGGGCCGCCGTACAACGTCTCCAAGGTCACGCTCACGGCCTGCGCGGGCGCCAACGTCGAGCTGCAGTCGTTCGCGCTCGGGGATACCACCTTCGCCCGCAACTCGGGGAACTTCACGCACGGCTTCTTCGGCGAAGGCGGCCGGGTGACGGCAAACTTCGCCCGGGTCATGGCGTATCGGACGACGGGTCGACTGCTCCACGGCGCCAGCACGTTTGTGTCGTGCTCGACGAGTGGCGCGCTCGGTGTCATTCGTGACTCCGGCCAGATCGACGTGGACTTCGGGATGTCGCCCGCGGTCGCCGTCAACGACTTCATCAGCAACACCGCGACCAAGATCCGCTCGATCGCGACCAACTTCAACGGTCTGACCAACGCGGCTCGCGCCGACTCGGTCTACTATCTAGACGAAGGGCTGCGGCTCAAAGGCACCTCGCCCGACTCCGGGCTCGCGACCGGGATGGACATGAACTACAACCACAGCTTCGCGCCGTCGGGCTCCTGCCCGCCCACGACGCCAGCGTGCGGCGGCTCGGGGAGCCCGAACGACCGCTTGCTGTTCGTGGCGCGGTTCGACGCCAACATCGACGTGTTCGACACGTACTTCGGCTTCCAGGTCGGCACGATCTCGATCCGCGACCCGATCATCGGGCCGCTGCGCGTGGCCAAGGACGCGTCCGGGAACCAGTTGCTGTTCGGCATCACGGCGCGCGGACTGGTGATGGTGAGCCTGCCGGCCTTCACGAACCCGCTCCCGTCGCCGCCGGTGCGGTAAGGCAATGCAGCAGTTGGCGCGACCGCGGCGGACACGAGAGCCCGACCTCGAGTCGGGCTCGCGTGTTATTATGGAAGGCTCGAGGGCACGGTGACATTTCGGTTCACGACGGCAGGCGAATCGCACGGCCGCGGCCTGGTGGGGATCCTCGAGGGGATGCCCGCCGGGCTGCCCGTGTCCGCCGAGCGCGTGAACGTCGAGCTGAAGCGGCGCATGGGCGGCTACGGCCGCGGCGCCCGGATGAAGATCGAATCGGACCAGATCGAGTGGCTCGCCGGCGTGCGGGCGGGAGAGACGCTCGGCTCGCCCATCGCGATGCTGGTGTGGAACCGCGACTGGGAGCACTGGCAGGACGTGATGGCGCCGGAAGCGGACGTCTCTGCCGGGGGCGCGGGGGGCGCCGAGCGGCGGCGCCAGGTCACCCGGCCCCGGCCCGGGCACGCCGATCTCGCCGGTAGCCTGAAGTACGATCGTCAGGACGCGCGCGACATCCTCGAGCGGGCGAGTGCGCGGGAGACCGTGGCGCGGGTCGCCTGCGGCGCCGTCTGCAAGCTGCTGCTGGAGCAATTCGGGGTCGAGGTCGGCAGCCACGTAGTGGAATTGGGCGGCGCAGGGGCACGGCATGCCGTGCCCCTACCCGCGCCGCTGAACAAAGCCGCCGACGCGAGCCCCGTGCGCTGTCTCGATCCCGAGGCCGAGCGGGAGATGATCGCGCGGATCGACGCCGCCAAGGCGGCCGGCGACACGCTGGGCGGTGTGGTGGAGGTGGTCGCGCTGGGCGCGCCGGTGGGCCTGGGCTCGCACGTGTCCTGGGACCGCAAGCTCGACGGGCGGCTGGCGCAGGCGCTGATGTCGATCCCCGCCGTGAAGGGCGTCGAGCTGGGGCTCGGCTTCGAGGCGGCGCGCCGCAAGGGCTCCGAGGTGCACGACGAGATTCTTCCCGGGCTGGCGCGCGCCACCAACCGGGCGGGAGGCACGGAGGGCGGCATGACCACCGGCGAGCCGCTGGTGCTGCGCGTGGCGATGAAGCCGATCTCGACGTTGATGTCGCCGCTCAAGACGGTGGACCTGAAGACCGGAGCGGCCGCCCAGGCGCAGTCCGAACGCTCGGATGTCACCGCCGTGCCGGCGATGGGGGTCATCGCCGAGGCGATGGTCGCGCTCGTGCTGGCGCAGGCGCTGCTCGAGAAGTTCGGCGGCGACGCGTTGAGCGAGATGAAGCGGAACGTCGCGGGGTATATGGCCCAGGTGCGCGCCCGCACCCCTCAAGGTGCGGCATCGTGAAGAAGCACATCGTGCTGGTGGGCCTCGCGGGATCGGGTAAGACCACCATCGGTCGTCTCGTGGCGGAGCAGCTGCGCGCCGGGTTCGTCGACATCGATCTCATCCTGGCGCGGCGCGAGGGCAAGGCGATCACGCTGATCTTCGCCGAGAAGGGCGAGGCCGCGTTCCGCGAGATGGAGCGCAAGGAAATGGACGCCGCGCTCGCCACGGACCCGGCCGTGATCGCGCCGGGCGGCGGCTGGGCGGCGCAGCCCGGTGCGATCGAAACCGCGCACCCGCGCGCGCTCGTCGTGTACCTGCGCGCGCGCCCCGAGACGGCCGCGCAACGCGCCGCCTCCGAGGAGGGAACCCGTCCGTTGTTAATAGGAGAGGATCCCGTGGCTCGCACGCGCCAGATGCTCAAGGACCGCGAGCCGTTCTATCTCAAGGCGCACACGCAACTCGACACCGAGCGTAAGACGGCGGAAGACGTCGCGCGCGAGGTCGTCAGGCTTGCGCAAACTACGGCGGGATGGTAAAGATGCGCTCTCGTGCCGTTTGACGAAGGGTTGACGCGTGGCTGCTAAGAAGAGTGACGTGAAAAAAGACGTGAAGCAAGCGAAACCGAAGAGTCGCCGCCGCAAGGCCGCCGCGGTCGACCCCGTGGCGGAGCCGCAGGCCGCGGAGCCGCAGGGTGGGGAGCCGGAGGGCGGCGCGAAGGCGCGCGGTAAGCGGGCGCTCGTCATCGTCGAATCGCCCACCAAAGCCAAGACAATCGGCAAGTACCTGGGCGCCGGTTACACGGTCAAGGCGACCGTGGGGCACGTGCGCGACCTGCCGCAGCGCAAGCTCGGCGTGGATGTCGACAACGACTTCGCCCCCGAATACGTCCCCATCAAGGAGAAGGCGAAGACCTTGGCCGAGATCAAGAAGGCCGCCAAGGCGTCGAGCCGGGTGCTGATCGCTACCGACCCCGATCGGGAAGGCGAGGCGATCGCCTGGCACGTGGCCGAGAGTTTGGGCAACGGCGGCAAGGTGCAGCGCGTGCTGTTCCACGAGATCACCAAGGATGCGATCAAACAGGCGCTCGCCAACCCGCTCGACATCGACCAGAAGAAGGTGGATGCCCAGCAGGCCCGCCGGGTGCTGGACCGGCTGGTCGGGTACAAGACGTCGCCGCTCCTCTGGAAGAGCATCAAGACGGGCCTCTCGGCGGGCCGGGTGCAGACGGTGGCGTTGCGGCTGATCTGCGAGCGGGAGGAGGAGATCCGCAAGTTCGTGCCGCAGGAGTACTGGACCATCGAGGCCGACCTCGAAAAGGACGGCCAGGGGTTCCAGGCACGGCTGCACAAGCTGGACGGGCACAAGCCCGAGATCAAAGACGAGGCGACGGCGCAGGCGATCGTCGTGGACGCGCTCAAGCTCCCCTTCAAGGTCACGACGGTCGAGAAGGGTGAGCGGCGCCGCCCGGCGCCCCCGCCGTTCCGCACGAGCACGCTGCAGCAGGAAGCGGCGAAGCAGCTGGGCTACTCGGCCGCGGTCACGATGCGTCTGGCGCAGCAGCTGTACGAGGGGATCGAGATCGGGGCGGAGGGCCCCGTGGGCCTGATCACCTACATGCGCACCGACTCGATTCGCGTCGCCGACTCGGCCGTGGAGCAGGCGCGGGCCTTCATCGCGCGCGAGTTCGACAAGAGCTATCTGCCCGCCACGCCCAACGTCCACAAGAGCGGCAAGGGCCAGTCTCGGGTGCAGGACGCCCACGAGGCGATCCGCCCGACCGACGTGCTGCGTCGCCCCGACGACCTGAAACAGCACCTCGACGCCAGGCAGTTCAAGTTGTATCAGCTGATCTGGCGGCGGTTCGTGGCGTCGCAGATGAACCCCGCCGTGTTCGAGACGACCAAGGTCGATTTCGACCTCGGCCGCTTCGTGTTCCGGGCGACCGGGTCCCGCGTGCTGTTCGACGGCTACCACAAGCTCTACCACGAGGCGCACGAGCCCGAGGAGGGCAAGACCCTGGAGGACCTGCCACCGATCCCGCCGCTGGTCGAGGGCGACGTGGTCACGGTGAAGCAGATCACCCCGAACCAGCACTTCACCGAGCCGCCCCCGCGCTTCAGCGAGGCGAGCCTCGTGAAGGAGCTGGAGCGCCTGGGGATCGGGCGGCCGTCCACCTACGCCGCGATCATCTCGACCTTGAAGAACCGCTGGTACGCCACCGCGAAAGACCGGCGCTTCCAGCCCACGCCGCAGGGCGAGATCGTGTGGCAGGTGCTGAAGCGGTGCTTCCCGGACGTGTTCGAGGTGGGCTTCACGGCGCAGATGGAGACGGAGCTGGACAAGGTAGAGGAGGGCGACCTCCGCTGGCAGCGGGTGCTCGAGGACTTCTGGGGACCGTTCTCGCGGGCGCTCGCGGCGGTCGACATCGATCGCCTGATTCACGACGTGCACGACCTGTCGGAGCTGCCCAAGGAGAAATGCCCGAATTGCGGCGGCCCGCTGATCGTGAAGAGCGGCCGCTTCGGGCCGTACATCGCGTGCGCCAAGTATCCCGAGTGCCGCTTCAGCCGGCCGCTCGCCAAGAACAAGGTGCCCGACCGGCCGTCGGACGAGAAGTGCCAGGAGTGCGGGGCGCCGATGGTGATCAAGACGGGGCGCTACGGCGAGTTCCTCGCGTGCACCCGGTACCCCAAGTGCAAGCACACACGCCCCGTGCCGCTCGGCGTGAAGTGCCCGAAGTGCGGCACCGGCGACCTGGCCGAGCGCCGCACTCGCAAGGGACGCAACTTCTTCGGGTGCCTGCGCTACCCGGACTGCGACTACTCGACGTGGAACCGCCCGGTCCCGGTCGCCTGCCCGAGTTGCGGCTTCCTCGGGATGGAAGAGAAGCAGACCAAGGCCGCGGGAGCGACGCGCAAGTGCCTCAAGTGCGGACACGAAATCACGCTGGAGGAGGTCACCCCGGCGGAGCCGGTCGCGACCTGAGGCCGGGCGACAGCGCGGCCGTCGTAGGCGGCGGGCTCGCGGGAAGCGAGGCCGCCTGGGGTCTGGCGGCGCGCGGGGTGAGGGTCGCGCTGTACGAGATGCGTCCCGTCCGCATGACGGCGGCGCACCAAACGGACCGGCTCGCCGAGCTGGTCTGCAGCAATTCCTTCAAATCGGTGGAACTCGGCAACGCCCACGGCCTGCTCAAGGCCGAGTTGCGGCGGCTCGGCAGCGTCGTGCTCGAGGCCGCGGACGCGGCCCGCGTCCCGGGCGGCGCGGCGCTGGCCGTTGACCGCGTGGCGTTCGCCCAAGGCGTGCACGACCGCGTCACCCGACACCCCAACATCACGGTGGTGCGCCAGGAGGCGACCGAGCTCCCGTCCCCCGGGATCGTGGCGACGGGGCCGCTCACCTCGGACGCGCTCGCGGCCGCGATTGCCCGGCGGCTGGACGCGGCGTCGCTCGCGTTCTTCGACGCGATCGCGCCGATCGTCGCTGCAGACTCGCTCGATCACGCGCCGCTGTTTCGCGCCTCGCGCTACGGCAAGGGGGGCGGCGACGACTACCTGAACGCGCCCTTCACCGAGGAGCAATACGACGCGTTCGTCATGGCGCTCCGCACCGGTGAGCAGTATCAGCCGCAGCACGAGTTCGACCGGACTCCTTACTTCGAAGGTTGCCTCCCGGTTGAGGAGATGGCCGCGCGCGGCCGCGACGTGCTGCGCTTCGGGCCGATGAAGCCGGTGGGACTGGTGGATCCCCGGGGTGTATCGAAGGATCCGTTCGCCGTCGTGCAGCTGCGGCAGGAAGATCGCGCCGGCCAGATGTGGAACCTCGTGGGATTCCAGACACGCCTCAAGATCCCCGACCAGCAGCGCGTGTTCCGGATGATCCCTGGGCTCGGCGCGGCGGAGTTCCTGCGCTTCGGGAGCATCCACCGCAATGCGTATGTCAATTCGCCGCGCGCGCTCACGGCCTACCTCTCCGCCAAAGACGACCCCCTGCTCCTGTTCGCCGGGCAGCTCACGGGAGTGGAGGGGTACACCGAGTCCGCGGCGACGGGGGTACTCGCCGGGATCAACCTCGCGCGGCTGCTCGTGGGGGAAGACCCGCTGCTCCCGCCACCCACCACGATGCTCGGCGCGCTGTATCGCTACGTGCACTCGGCCGACCCGGAGCACTTTCAGCCGATGAACGCCAACTTCGGCCTGCTCGAGCCGCTGGATCGGCCCGTGAAGGACAAGCAGAGGAAGAAAGCGCTGCTCGCCGAGCGGGCGCTGGCGGATATCGAGCGGTTCGCGGAGCGGATTGGTGCACCCCGGGGCATCGCCCCGGGGTCAGCCGCTCCGGGCCGGGAAGCCTGCGCGGCTGACCCCGGGCCGGCGGCCCGGGGACGAGTCCCGTGACCATCCCCGAGATCGCGTCGTTCCTCGCGTTCCTGTCGAAAGAGCGCAACGACTCGCCCCACACCGTGAAAGCGTACGGTCGTGATCTCGCCGACTTCGTCGCGTTTTGCGGCCGCTACTACGGCGGCCGCTGGAGCTGGGCAGGCGTGGACCGGCAGGCGATCCGGGCGTGGCTCGGCGCGCAGCAGCAGCGCGGCCTTGCCAAGCGCTCCGCGGCCCGCGCCCTGTCGGCGCTGCGCACGTTCTATCGGTTCCTCAACGCGACGCACGGGGTGGACGTGAACCCCGCGAAGGCGGCGCGCACCCCCAAGCTCGAGCGCAAGCTCCCGGTCTATCTCGACCGGGTCGAGATCGATCTCTTGTTCCACGAGGCGGAGCGACGGGCGGCGGCGGGCGGCTTCCGGGAGGCGCGCGATCTGGCGATGCTCGAGCTGTTCTACTCGACGGGGATCCGGCTGGGCGAGCTCGCCGGCTCGAACGAGCAGGACGTGGATCTCGTCTCCGATCAGCTCAAGGTCCGGGGCAAGGGGAGGAAGGAGCGGATCGTCCCCGTCGGGCGACATGCCGGTCGCGCCCTGCGGCGCTACTACCGATTGCGTGACGCGGTGCTCGCGGCAACCGGCCAGGAGCGACGCGCGGTGTTCGTGAGCGGGCGGGGGAAGCGGCTCACGCCGCGCAGCGTGCAGCTCGCGATCAAGCGGCTGCTCGGAGGGCTCGTGGGACGGGGCCCGGGGGGGTCTGGGGCGGCTGGAAACCTGCATGTACACTCGCTGCGGCACTCGTTCGCTACGCATCTGCTCGACGCCGGCGCCGACTTGCGGGCCGTCCAGGAGCTGTTGGGTCACGCCTCGCTCAGCACCACGCAGGTGTATACTCATACGTCGGTGCAGCGTCTCAAGCAGGTGTACCACCAGGCCCACCCGCGGGCGTGAGGAACACGATCACAGCGATGAGCGGCATCCGCAGCACGACGATTCTGTGCGTCCGGCGCGACGGGCACGTCGCCCTGGGCGGCGACGGCCAGGTCACGCTCGGCGACACGGTCATGAAGGCGAACGCCAACAAGGTGCGGGCGTTGAAGGGGGGGAAGATCCTCGCCGGCTTCGCGGGTGCATCCGCGGACGCGTTCACGCTGTTCGAGAAGTTCGAGGAGAAGCTCGAGCGCTACCCGGGCAACCTGCCGCGGGCCGCCGTCGAGCTCGCCAAGGACTGGCGCTCCGACCGCGTGCTGCGGCGCCTCGAAGCGCTGCTGGTGGTGGCGGACAAGGAGCACGGGTACGTGATTTCGGGGTCGGGCGAGCTGATCGAGCCGGACGACGGGATCCTGGCGATCGGCTCGGGCGGCAACTACGCGCTCGCCGCGGCCCGGGCCCTCGCCAAGTCGTCGGGCCTCGCCGCGAAGGACATCGTGCAGCGGTCGCTCGAGATCGCCGCCGAAATCTGCGTGTACACCAACACGCACATCACCATTCTGGAGCTCTAATGGCCGAGCCCACGCGCACGCCGGGAGACGAGGCGCCACCGCCTGCCCAGGCGCCGGCGGAGGAGCAGCTCCCCTGGCTGGAAGAGCTGCCGCCCCGGAAGATCGTGGCGGAGCTGGACCGCTATATCGTGGGACAGGAGGTCGCGAAGCGGGCGGTCGCCATCGCGGTGCGCAACCGCTGGCGGCGCGCCCAGACCCCGGAGGACATCCGGGACGAGATCATGCCGAACAACATCATCATGATCGGGCCCACCGGCGTGGGGAAGACCGAGATCGCGCGCCGCCTGGCGCGGCTCGCGGGCGCTCCCTTCCTCAAAGTCGAAGCCTCGAAGTTCACCGAGGTGGGTTACGTCGGGCGGGACGTCGAGTCGATGGTGCGCGAGCTGGTGGACGTGGCCATCAACATGGTCCGCACCGAGCGCGAGGACGAGGTCTACCCCGAGGCGGAGGCGCGGGCCGAGGAGCGGCTGCTGGACCTGCTGCTACCGCCCACCCCGCCCGCTCCCCTGCCGCCTCCCGCTTCCCGGCCGGGAGACGGGAGCCGGGAGGCCGGGGAGAGTCGTCCTCTGTTCGTGGTCTCTTCCAAGGGGGATGTCACCTCCAAGCCCGCCGAGGCCGACACCGAGGCGCAAGAGCGGCGGCGCCGCAGCCGCGAGAAGCTGCGCCAGCAGCTCAAAGAGGGGAAGCTGGAGGAGCGCGAGGTCGAGATCGAGGTCCAGCAGCAGGGCTTCCCCATGCTCGAGATGATGCAGCCGCCGCAGGGGATGGAGGGCCCGGACGTCAACTTCACGGAGTGGCTGCAGGACATGATGCCGAAAAAGAAAAAGCGCCGTACCGTGCACCTGCACGAGGCACGCCGCATCCTGGTCGACGAGGAGCTCAAGAAGCTCGTCGACATGGACGACGTCGTGAACGAGGCGCTCGACCGCGTCGAGAACCAC
>Ga0137399_10000040_pt1 | contig 40961 bp, 32 predicted proteins | sample czorhiz316metaG_FD_104810 | JGI IMG/M metagenome (GOLD analysis project Ga0137399, IMG submission 104810) | Vadose zone soil microbial communities from Angelo Coast Range Reserve, California, USA - czorhiz3.16 metaG | ecosystem: Environmental > Terrestrial > Soil > Vadose zone | place: USA...
CCCGATTTTTTTTCCAAGAATACCCGGCATAGATCGGATCCTGAGTCCCTTCGATCGTTACTTGCAACTAAAATCCCGCCGATTCGTGACGCTGAGAGCGCCACCTTCGGGGTATTATAAAGTCAGATTGGCCTTAGAGACCGGAGACGGTCTTATACTTTGATCTCCACATCGACGCCTGCGGGGAGTTCAAGCTTCATCAACGAATCAACCGTCTTGTTGGACGAGTTGAGGATGTCGATGAGGCGCTTATGGGATCGCATCTCGAATTGTTCTCGCGATTTCTTGTCGACGTTCGGCGAACGCAAAACAGTGTACAGCGTCCGCTTCGTAGGCAACGGAATGGGCCCGGAGACGACCGCGCCGGTGGACTTGACCGTTTTAATGATCTTTTCCGCCGATTTGTCGATCAGAGCGTGATCGTACGATTTTAATTTAATGCGTATTTTCTGTCCGGCCACCGTGTCCGTTCCTTCTGTTGTCTACTCGAGTATTTTCGTTACCACGCCCGCTCCGACGGTGTGTCCGCCTTCGCGAATCGCGAACCTCAAACCCTCTTCCATAGCGATCGGCGAAATGAGCTCGACGGACATATTATCGACGTTATCCCCCGGCATCACCATTTCGGTCCCGGAGGGGAGCGTTGCCACGCCGGTGACATCGGTCGTCCGGAAATAGAACTGCGGGCGATAGCCGCTGAAGAACGGGGTATGGCGTCCGCCTTCCTCTTTCTTGAGCACGTAGGTCTGCGCCGTGAACTTCTTGTGGGGTGTGATCGATCCGGGCTTCGAGATCACCATTCCGCGCTCGAGTTCGTTCTTCTCGATCCCTCGCAGAAGGAGGCCCGCATTATCGCCGGCCTGCACTTCATCGAGCTCCTTGCGGAACATCTCTGCGCCCGTGATAACAGTCTTCTTGTGCGCGCCGAGCCCGACAACCTCGACCTCGTCGCCTACCTTCGCCTTGCCGCGTTCCACGCGCCCCGTTCCCACGGTTCCTCGACCGGTGATCGAAAAGACGTCCTCGACCGGCATCAGGAACGGCTTGTCGATCTCCCGCTTGGGCAGCGGAATGTAGCTGTCGACGGCATCCATGAGCTCGAAGATCGGCTTAAAAGCCGCATCGTCCGGTTTCGCATCGGGCTGCAGGGCGCGCTCCATCGCCTTCAAGGCGCTGCCGCGGATGATCGGTATCTCATCGCCCGGGAATTCGTATTTCTTCAGGAGATCGCGAAGCTCCATTTCGACCAGCTCGATGAGCTCCGGATCATCCACCATGTCGATCTTGTTCAGAAAGACCACAATGCGCGGAACGCCCACCTGCCGCGCTAACAGAATGTGTTCGCGCGTCTGAGGCATCGGACCGTCGTTCGCCGCGACGACCAGGATCGCACCGTCCATCTGTGCGGCGCCGGTGATCATATTCTTGATGTAATCGGCATGCCCGGGGCAATCCACGTGGGCGTAGTGTCGCTTCGCCGTCGAATACTCGACGTGAGCCACGGCAATCGTGATCCCTCGCTCGCGCTCCTCGGGGGCGTTGTCGATGCTGTCGAATGTGCGAACCGACGCCAGGCCCTTCTTGCTGAGGACCATGGTGATCGCTGCGGTCAGCGTGGTCTTCCCATGATCGATGTGACCGATGGTTCCGACATTGACATGCGGTTTATCCCGCGTGAATTTTTCTTTTGCCATGTATCAGGTCTCCTTAGGTTTCATCTTACGCCAGAACGGCTTCCTTGCCTTTAACTTTTTCGATAATCTGGTCGGAAATACTCTGTGGAACTTCTTCATAGTGCGAGAACTGCATCGTATAAATAGCCCTTCCCTGAGTCATCGACCGGAGTGTCGTTGAATAGCCGAACATATCGGAGAGAGGCACTCTCGACTTGATCACCTGGGCATCCTTCCGGGCGGTCAGACCCTCGATCTTACCGCGCCTCGAACTCAGATCGCCCATCACGTCGCCCATGTACTCCTCGGGGGTCACGACTTCAACATCCATGATCGGCTCAAGCAGAACGGGATGCGCCTTCTTCGCTGCCGCCTTGAACGCGATCGAGCCCGCGATCTTGAATGCCATCTCGGACGAATCGACCTCATGGTATGATCCGTCGAACAGTTTCACCTTCACATCCTCCATGGGATATCCTGCAAGAACGCCGTTGCGCATCGCCTCGACGATTCCTTCCGAGACGGAATTGATGTATTCCTTCGGGATCGACCCGCCAACTACCGCATTCTCGAATTCATATCCCTTGCCCATCTCGTTGGGCTCAACGGTGATCCACACATGGCCGAACTGACCGCGCCCGCCGGACTGGCGCACGAATTTGCCTTCTTGTTCGACCTTCTTCCGAATCGTTTCCTTGTAGGCGACCTGCGGTTTGCCTACATTCGCCTCAACCTTGAATTCCCGCTTCATCCGGTCGATGATAATCTCAAGATGGAGTTCCCCCATCCCGCTGATGATGGTTTGGCCCGTCTCCTCATTCGTGGAAACCTTGAAGGTCGGGTCCTCCTCGGCAAGCTTCGAGAGGGCTTCGCCCATCTTCTCCTGGTCGGCTTTCGTCTTCGGCTCGATTGCAACAGAAATCACCGGCTCCGGGAAATCCATCTTCTCGAGGATGATCGGATCGTTCTCGTCGCACAGCGTATCGCCGGTCCTGGTATGCTTCAGCCCGACCACGGCGACGATATCCCCCGTGAACGCCTCATCCACATCTTCCCGGTGGTTGGCGTGCATCCGGAGAAGCCGGCCGATTCGTTCTTTCCGCTCAGAAATAGAATTGTAGACATAGGTCCCCGTCTTGGCGGTCCCGGAATACACACGGAAAAATGTCAGCTTTCCGACATACGGATCGGTCATAATCTTGAACGCCAGCGCCGAGAATTTTTCGTTATCGGACACTTTTCGGACGATATGATCCTTCATGTTCGCATGATGCCCGGTGATTTCTCCGGCGCCGATATCGACAGGCGATGGCAGAAAATCAACGACCCCATCGAGCAGGCTCTGGACTCCCTTATTCTTGAACGAAGAGCCGCAAAGGACGGGGACGATGCTCGCCTTCAGAGCCGCGCGCCGGAGGACGGTCTTGATCTCGGCGGGAGAGATATCCTTCCCCTCCAGATATTTTTCCAGCAGCGTATCATCCTCGTCGGATACCGCCTCGAGCATCTTCGTCCGATACTCCTGTGCAAGCTTCAGCAGATCATGGGGAATCTCGAGATCGTCCCAGGTCGTTCCGGCCGTATTTTCATGGAAAATACGGGCCTTCATGGTGATCAAATCGATGACCCCTGTAAACAGGTCGCCTTCGCCGACGGGAAGTTGGACCGGAACCGCGTTCGCGCCCAGCCGCGTCCTGATCATCGATACGCAGTTGAAGAAGTCGGCTCCCACGCGATCCATCTTATTCACGAATGCCAGCCGCGGGACGCCGTACTTATCCGCCTGGCGCCACACGGTCTCCGACTGCGGTTCCACGCCGCCGACGGCGCAAAACAGCGCCACGGCCCCGTCGAGTACGCGGAGCGAGCGTTCCACTTCGGCGGTGAAGTCGACGTGTCCCGGCGTGTCGATGATATTGATCCGGTGGTTGTTCCAGAAACAGGTGGTCGCAGCGCTCGTGATCGTGATGCCGCGTTCCTTCTCCTGCTCCATCCAATCCATCGTCGCAGCTCCATCATGGACTTCGCCCATACGGTGCAGGACGCCCGTATAAAAAAGTATGCGCTCCGTCGTCGTCGTTTTCCCGGCGTCGATGTGCGCCATGATGCCGATATTTCGCGTTCGTTCTAAGGGATAAGCTCTTGGCATAACTATCGCAATCTCATCTTTCTCTGCACCTTCACCACTTGAAGTGGGCGAAGGCCTTGTTCGCTTCAGCCATCTTATGGGTATCTTCTTTCTTCTTTACAGCATTACCTTCGTTATTCGACGCGGCGACAAACTCCGCTGCAAGTTTCAACGACATCGATTTGTCCTTCCGCTCGCTCGCATAGGCGATCAGCCACCGGATGGCGAGCGCGATGCTGCGGTCGGGACGGACTTCCGTCGGAATCTGGTACGTTGCACCGCCGACTCTCCGCGCGCGGATTTCGAGAACCGGCTTGACATTGTTGATCGCCTTCCGGAATACCTCCAGCCCGGAATTTTTCCCGCGCTGTTCCGCGATGGCGAAGGCATCGTACACAATCGACCGGGCGAGATGTTTCTTCCCGCGCTTCAGGACGCTGTTGATGAACTTCGAAACCAAAACATCGTTATATTTTGGATCCGGGAGCGTGATTCTTCTTGTCGCTGTCTTCTTTCGCATACGCGCTACTTGGGTTTCTTCGCCCCGTACTTCGATCTTCCCTGCTTCCGGTCGGTGACGCCGGCCGTATCCAGTGTTCCCCGGACGATATGGTACCGCACGCCCGGCAAATCCTTTACCCTGCCACCCCGGATCAACACGATCGAGTGCTCCTGCAAGTTATGCCCTTCACCCGGGATATAGGCCGTCACCTCGATGCTGTTCGTGAGGCGGACGCGCGCAACCTTCCGCAGAGCTGAATTCGGTTTCTTGGGAGTGGTCGTATAGACCCGTGTGCAGACGCCCCTCTTCTGAGGAGAACCCTGCAGCGCCGGGGCCTTACTCTTCCAGACTAACTGCTCCCGGCTTAACCTAACAAGTTGATTTATCGTCGGCAGACGTCAAAACTCCTTAATTTCAGCAAAGTCTGTAAATATACGTATTTTCCCTGTTATTGTCAACGATTATTCGGCTGCCACGGCCTTTTCGCGCCTTCGCACTTTCTTTTTCTCCCCCTCCACCGGCTCGGGCGTGGGTTCGGCAACCGGCTCAACCACGTCTTCCTTCGGAAGCGCGATAATATTCCGGAATTTCTTCAGTCCGGTCCCAGCCGGAATCAGATGACCCATGATCACATTCTCCTTGAGTCCGAGCAGGTGATCCACTTTGCCTTCGATTGCCGCATCGGTGAGCACCTTTGTCGTTTCCTGGAACGACGCGGCGGAAATGAAGCTGTCGGTCGAGAGCGCGGCCTGGGTGATTCCGAGCAGAACCGGCTCCGAGGTCGCCGCCATCGCGTCGCGGAACTCCGCAATCTTTTTGCTCTTCTTCCGCAGATCGGCGTTGACCTCCCGGACTTTCTTCTTCGAGAGGATCTGCCCCTCCTTGAGCTTGGAGTCGCCTTTCTTCGTGATGACAACCTGATCCTTCAGGCTCTCGTTCTCCGTGTTCACGCTGATGATGTCGACGTAATCATCCTCGAGAAACTTCGTGTCTCCCGGATCGACGATTCGTACCTTTTGCATCATTTGCCTCACAATGACCTCGATGTGCTTGTCGTTGATCTTGACGCCCTGCATCCGGTAGACTTCCTGGATCTCGTTCACCAGATATTCCTCCACCGCGCCGACGCCCTTGATCCGCAGGATATCGTGCGGGTCGATCGCTCCATCGGATAGCCGTTCGCCCGCGCGGATGACATCGTTCTCCTGGACCAGGATATGTTTCCCCATCGGGATCAGATACTGACGCTCATCCTGGCCGTCGTGACTCATCACTTTGATCTCGCGGGATCCGCGCTTCTGCGCGCCGAATTTCACGACGCCGTCGATTTCCGAAACGATAGCCGGGTCGGCCGGGCTCCTTGCCTCGAACAGCTCGGTCACCCTCGGCAAACCGCCCGTGATGTCGCGCGTCTTTCCGCTGTCCCGCGGAATTTTCACCAGCACCGTCCCTGCCTGAACTTCCTCGCCGTCGTTGACGATGAGGTGGGCCCTGGTCGGAATGATGTAGCTTCCGACCTTCTGACCCTTGTCGTTGACGATGTTGAGGGTGGGGCTTAACGCCCGGTCGCGAGAATCGATCACCACCTTCTGGATGTGCCCGGTCTGCTCATCGGGTTCCTCGCGGTACGTGATGTTCTCCTTGAGATCCTGATATTTGACGACTCCCCGGTGCTCGGAGATGATCACGGCATTGTAGGGGTCCCACTCGTAGATGATTTCACCCTTCTTCACCGGTGCGCCGTCGCTCACAAGGAGCGTCGCGCCGTAGGGCACGTCGTACTTCGTCAGCACGCGGTTGTCGGCGTCGAGGATGTTGATCACGCCGCTTCGCCCGAGCACGATCAGCTTGCCGTCCGCGTCCGAGAGTTTCAGATACTTGATACCGTCGTACTTTGCGATACCGTCGAATTTCGAAACGATCTGCGACTGCGTGGCGATGAGGCTCGCGGTGCCGCCGGTATGGAACGTCCGCAGGGTCAACTGCGTGCCCGGTTCGCCGATCGACTGTGCCGCAATGATCCCGACGGGCTCACCCGGCTCGACGAGCTTCGATGTCGTCAGGTTGCGCCCGTAGCACTTGGCACAGACTCCCCGCTTCGCTTCGCAGGCGAGCACCGACCGGATTTCAACGGTCTCGATCGAGGTCTCGGCGATCAATGCAGCCTTCCGTTCATCAATCTCTTCGGCGGCCTTCACGATTGTCTTCCGGGTGAGCGGATCGACTACATCATGGACAGCCACGCGGCCGAGAATTCGTTCGGCGAGCGGTTCTTTGACGTCTTCACCTTCCTTCAGGGCTCCGGTAACGACCCCGCGGATTGTCCCGCAATCCAGATGCGCGACAATCGCATCCTGCGCAACGTCGACGAGGCGGCGTGTGAGGTAACCCGCGTCAGCTGTTTTCAACGCGGTGTCGGCCAAACCCTTTCGGGCTCCGTGGGTCGAAATGAAGTATTCGAGGATCGAAAGACCTTCCCGGAAGTTTGCTATGATGGGATTCTCGATCAGTTCTCCCGTAGCCCCCGACATGCTCTTCTGCGGCTTGGCCATCAGTCCGCGCATTCCGGCGAGCTGGCGCACCTGCTCGCGGGATCCGCGCGCGCCGGAATCCACCATCATATAGAGGGAGTTGAAGCCGTCCCGCGCATGCTGGAGGGCATCGAACAACCGCTCGGCAACCTTGTTGGTGGTCCGGGTCCAGATATCGATCACTTTATTGTATCGTTCACCGTTCGTGATAAAGCCGCGATAGTACTGGTTCTGTACGGCATCGACGTCGCGAGTCGACTTTGCGATCACCTCCTCTTTCTCCTTGGGGATGATCACGTCGCCGACGCTGACCGACAAACCGCCCTTGGCCGCATAGGTGAAGCCCAGATTCTTCAAATGATCAAGAAACTCCGCCGTCCTCAGGTTGCCGCAGGTGCGGAATGCCGTCTGGACTATCTGCGTGAGACGCTTCTTATTGAGAAGCTCGTTGATAAACCCGAGCCCTTTCGGAACGATCTGGTTAAAGATAACCCGGCCGGTGGTCGTTTCGATTGTCTTTCCGTCGATCCGCACCTTGATGCGGGCGTGCAGCCCCAGCTTGTCCAGGTTGTGGGCGATGATGACTTCGTCGGGAGAGGAGAAGTTCTTTCCCTCTCCGACGTCGCCCGCTTTCGACTTCGTCAGGTAATAGCATCCGAGCACCTGGTCCTGCGTCGGGTGGACGATCGGCGCACCGTTGGAGGGCGAAAGGATATTATGGCTCGAGAGCATGAGGATCCGCGCTTCGAGCTGCGCATCGAACGAGAGCGGCACGTGCACCGCCATCTGGTCTCCGTCAAAATCCGCGTTGAACGCGGTGCACACCATGGGATGGATGCGGATCGCCTTTCCTTCCACGAGAACCGGCTGAAATGCCTGGATGCCGAGCCGGTGAAGGGTCGGGGCGCGATTGAGCAGAACCGGATGCCCGTCGATGATATTTTCCAGAATCTCCCACACCTCCTGCCCTTTCTTGTCCACCATCTTCTTTGCGCTCTTGACCGTCTTGACCAACCCGCGTTCGATCAGCTTTCGGATAATAAACGGCTTGAAGAGCTCGACAGCCATATCCTTGGGCAAGCCGCACTCGTGCAGTTTCAGCTCCGGTCCGACGACGATGACCGATCGGCCCGAGTAATCGACGCGTTTCCCCAGCAAATTCTGTCTGAACCGTCCCTGTTTCCCTTTCAGCATGTCGGAGAGCGACTTCAGGGCCCGGTTGTTGTCGGAACGGACCGCATTGACGCGCCGGGAATTATCGAACAGCGAGTCGACCGCTTCCTGGAGCATCCGCTTTTCATTGCGCAGGATGACTTCCGGCGCCTTGATTTCGATCAGCCGCTTGAGACGATTATTGCGGATAATGACCCTGCGATACAGATCGTTCAGATCGGAGGTCGCGAACCGGCCCCCTTCAAGCGGCACCAGCGGACGCAGCTCGGGCGGGATCACCGGAATCACATCCAGAACCATCCACTCCGGTTTGTTCGCCGGACCGTTTTCCCGTTCGCGGAACGCCTCGACGACGCGAAGCCGCTTGAGAATCTCCTGTTTCTTCTGAACGGCGGTTTCTTCCTTTGAACCGGCGCGGAGCGTGGCTGCAAGGACTTCAACCTCCACCCGCTTCAGAAGGGCTTTCATGGCATCGCCGCCGATCTTCGCGATAAATTTTTTCTCGTCGTTATCCTCAAGATCCTGGTTCTTATCGGGGAGCGATGCGAGAATGTCGTAGTATTGCTCTTCGGAGAGCAGATCCATCTGATGAAGGCCGGTCGGCCCCGGCTGCACGACCACGTAGGATTCATAGTAAATGATCCGTTCCAAATCCTTCCCGCTCAGGCCCAGGATGCTGCCGATCTTGGAAGGCGAGGAGCGGAAGTACCAGATATGGACAATCGGTACCGCGAGGGATATGTGACCCATCCGTTCCCGGCGCACGCTCTTCTGGGTTACCTCGACCCCGCATCGGTCGCAGATGATTCCCTTGTACCGGATCCGCTTGTACTTTCCGCAGTGACATTCCCAATCCCGCACGGGTCCGAAAATCTTCTCGCAGAACAGTCCGTCCTTTTCAGGGCGGAACGAGCGATAGTTGATCGTCTCCGGCTTCGTTACCTCTCCGTGGGATCGCGAAAGGATGAGATCCGACGACGCGAGGGTAATCGTGATCTTGGAAAAGTTTTTCTTAATGATGTTTTCGTGTGAAAAGGCCATTGTCCGACTCTCCGTTTTCGTTACTCAATTTTGATGTCTAATCCGAGTCCCATGAGCTCGCGGACCAGGACATTAAAGGACTCCGGAACATTGGGTTCCGGCAGATTGTCGCCCTTGACGATGCACTCGTACAATTTCGCACGGCCGTACACGTCGTCGCTCTTGACCGTCAGGATTTCCTGAAGGATGTTTGCCGCGCCGTACGCTTCCAGCGCCCACACCTCCATCTCCCCGAACCGCTGCCCGCCGAACTGCGCCTTGCCCCCCAGGGGCTGCTGGGTTATAAGAGAATACGGCCCGATCGACCTCGCGTGTATCTTGTCGTCGACGAGATGCGACAGCTTCATCATGTAAATGTAACCGACGGTGACTTCCTGGTCGAATCGCTCGCCGGAGCGCCCGTCGATCAGCACGGCCTTTGAATTCTGATTCAGGTTCGCCTTCTTGAGCTCTGCCTGCACGTCCTCCCAGTTGGCTCCGTCGAAGATCGGTGAGGCGTACTTGGTGCCCAATTTTACCCCCGCCCATCCGAGCGCAGTCTCGAACAACTGTCCAAGATTCATCCGTGATGGGACACCGAGGGGATTCAACACAATATCGACGGGTGTGCCGTCTTCAAGGGACGGCATGTCCTCCGCCGGGACGACCTTGGCGACGACACCTTTATTACCGTGCCGCCCGGCCATCTTATCGCCCACCGACAACTTGCGCTTCTTTGCGACATACACCTTTGCAAGCTGGACGATGCCGGAGGGGAGCTCGTCCCCGAGCATGATTTTTGTCTTCTCGTGCTTGAAATACTCCTCGACATCCTTCTGCTTCTGGATGAAGTTCACGCAGATCTTGGAGACGAGGGCATTTTTCTTCTTGTCTTCCACCCAATCGGCGGTGTAGTCAAGCTTTTCGAGCTGCTCCAGGTTCGCGAAGGTATCCTCTTTCAGCTGCGTTCCTCCCCGGATCACCACCTCTCCTGACATGTCGCGGATGCCCACGGATTTCTCACCATTTAAGAGCAATCCGAGTTTTCTTCCGAGCTTTTCGACGTTACTCTTGATCGCTTTCTTGTAGGACCGGTCGAGCTGCTCGCCGAGCCGCTTGTCTTCCTTTTTCGATTCTGAATCCTTTTTCTTCCGGCTGAAGAGTTTCGTGGCAATGACAATGCCCTTCATCCCGGGCGGTGCCTTGAGCGAGGCGTCTTTCACGTCGCCCGCCTTCTCCCCGAAAATCGCCTTCAGCAGTTTTTCCTCGGGAGTCGACTCCGTCTCACCTTTCGGCGTAATCTTCCCGATCAGGATGTCGCCTTCCAGAACCTCCGCGCCGACCCGGATGACGCCGTTTTCGTCGAGGTCTTTCACGGCATCCTCGCTGACGTTCGGAATTTCCCGGGTCAGCTCCTCTTCGCCGCGCTTGGTATCGCGCACCTGAAGTTCGAACTCTTCGATGTGAAGCGATGTAAACGTATCTTCGGCGACCATCTTCTCGTTGACGACGATCGCGTCCTCAAAATTGTATCCCCCCCACGGCATGAACGCCACGAGAATGTTGCGCCCGAGGGCGAGCTCCCCGTGATCCGTTGCGCAGCCGTCGGCGAGGATGTCACCCTTCTTCACGGTCTGTCCCGGCTTCACAACCGCCCGCTGGTTAATCGCCGTATCCTGGTTCGTCCGGAAAAACTTGATGAGATGATACTCGACCCGTTTCTTATCGTCGAAGCTCACCAGGGCCTCCGGGTTCGTCTCATCGATATCGTAATTGACCACGATAGAATTCGAGTCGACGTATTCGACAACTCCATTCAGCTCCGCGACGATCATCGTGCGGGCATCGCGGGCAATCCGGCCTTCGAGGCCCGTTCCGACGGTCGGAGTTTCGGGCCGCAGCAGGGGAACCGCCTGGCGCTGCATGTTCGATCCCATGAGTGCGCGGTTTGCATCGTCGTGCTCAAGGAAGGGAATAAGCGCCGCCGCCGCGCTCGCAATCTGGTTCGGAGCAACGTCCATGTAATGGACCTCCTCCGGCTTTACGAGAGGATAGTCGCTCTGAGCGCGCGCCTTGATGCGCTCGGTGACAAACTTTCCCTTTTCGTCTACCTCTGCATTCGCCTGCGCAATCGTGTAGCGGTCTTCCTTCTCCGCGGTCATGTACTCGATTTCATCCGAAACCTTTCCATTCTTCACCTTCCGGTACGGCGTCTCGATGAACCCGAAGGCATTCACGTGCGCATGGACGCACAATGAGGAAATGAGGCCGATATTCGGGCCCTCGGGAGTTTCGATCGGGCAGAGCCGGCCATAGTGGGTATAATGCACGTCTCTGACTTCAAAGCCTGCGCGTTCCCTGGTCAGGCCGCCCGGGCCGAGCGCCGACATCCGGCGCTTGTGCGTAATCTCAGCGAGCGGGTTTGTCTGATCCATAAACTGCGATAATTGGTTCGTGCCGAAGAACGCGTTGATCACGCTCGTAATCGTGCGCGCGTTCACCAGATCCTGCGGCGTTATTTTCTCCTGATCGCGCAGACTGAGCCGCTCCCTGATCGTCCTCGCCATCCGCGCAAGGCCGATGTTGAACTGCTGTCCGATCTGCTCGCCGACGGTCCGAACCCTCCGGTTGCCCAGATGATCGATATCGTCCACCGTCTTCCTCCCCTGCTGCAGGTCGATCAGATAGTTGATAATCGCGATAATATCTTCCTTGGTCAGCGTCGTCGTCGTCTCGGGGATGGTTATTCCGAGCTTTGCGTTCATGCGATAGCGTCCGACATCTCCCAGATCGTACCGTTTCTCGTTGAAGAACAGGCGCTCGAGCAGGTTTTTCGCGGTCTCGAGGTCGGGGGCTTCACCGGAGCGCAGCTGCTGATAAATTGCGTTCAGCGCTTCCTCATTCGACCGGGCGATATCCTTTTGAATCGTATTGGCGATGACAGAGCTCTCGCCGGCTCCCTCCTGTTTCAGGAAGCGGATTTTCTTGATATCCGACTTCTTGACCTTTTTCAGAAGGTCTTCCGTGAACTGTGTGTCTTTATTAATAAAGATCTCGCCCGTCTTCTTGTCGACGACATCGCTGCAGACAATCCGTCCGAGATACTCTTTCAAATTCACCTTGTGGGGATCCACCTCCTCCACCAGATTGAAGAGTTGGAGGATCTCGTCGTCGGAGGAGTAGCCCAGGGCGCGGAGCAGCGTCGTGACGGGAAATTTCTTTTTTCGGTCGATGTACACGTACATCACGTTGCTGATATCGGTCGTAAACTCCACCCACGACCCCCTGAACGGGATGATGCGCGCGGAGTAGATCGAAAGGCCGTTCGGGTGGATCGACTCGTCGAAAAAGACGCCGGGGGAGCGGTGCAATTGGTTGACAACCACCCGCTCGGCTCCGTTGATGATATACGTGCCGCGGTGGGTCATCACCGGCAGGTTGCCGAGGTACACTTCCTGCTCAATCGTATCGACGTAACTCTTTCCATCCTCGCTCTTACTCGAGAGGCGCAGCTTGGCTTTTAATGGAACCGCAAATGTCAGGCCCCTCTCCTGGCACTCAATGACCGAATACTTCGGCTTTTCAACATAGTACTCGACGAACTCGAGAATGTAGTTTTCCCGGGCGTCGGTAATGGGAAAATTCATTTTGAAAATCTGCTGGAGACCTTTGTTCACTCGTTTATCCGGCGACACCGATGCCTGGAGAAAGTGGTCCCAGGATTCGAGCTGAACGTTCAGCAGATCGGGATAATCGACGATCGCTGGTATTTTGGCGAACGTGATGCGTCCGTTCGCATGATGGGCATGGGCTTTCACGTGCTTGACCTCATTAATATTGATGGCTGCTCGATGAAAACAGCACACCGATAACCAATTGTGATATTGACTACCGGTGCCATTTTCATCGATGAGTATGTTGCCAACGTTATCTGAATTTTGGGTTATGAAAAAAAATTCTCGTGCCCCGGAGAACCGCTCTCATTCCGGAGCCTGTTGACGATAGCGGGGCGATCTATTTCAACTCGACCTGCGCGCCGGCCTCTTCAAGCTCCTTTTTCAGTTTCTCCGCGTCGTCCTTGGACACCCCCTCCTTCACACTCTTGGGTGCGCCATCGACAAGATCCTTCGCTTCCTTGAGTCCGAGCCCCGTTGCGGCCCGCACCACCTTGATGACGTTGATCTTCTGCGCCCCCGCGCTCTTCAGCACGACGGTGAACTCGGTCTGTGCTTCAACCGCCGCCGGTTGCGCACCGCCCGCAGCCGCTAAAGTCCCGCCCATCATCATCGGCGCAGCCGCTGTGACCCCGAACTTCTCTTCGAGGGCCTTTTTCAGCTCTGAGGCTTCGATGAGAGTGAGTTTTCCTATCTTTTCGACGATTTCCTGAACTTCTGACATGGTGGCGTACTCCTTGTACGATTGTGAATGAAATTCTTGCGGTCCGACCTAGGCCGCTTTTTTCTTTTCGATGGCGTCCATAATATTGACGAGGTCTCTCATCATAGCTCCCACGGCGCCGGCCACTCCTGCGATCGGGGACTGAATGCTGCCCAGGATACCGGCAACCAGCTCCCCTCTGGACGGGAGCTTGGCAAGCCGATCGAGATCCTTCCCCTCAAACACCTGCATCTCGATCACGCACGCTTTGACCGTCAGTTTCTCGTGCTTGTCGCGAAATTTCTTGATGATCTTTGCCGGGGCCACGGGATCGTCGAATCCAAAGGCGATCGCAGTCGGGCTCACCAGCTTGTCGAGAACCTTGTCATATCCCTCGATGCTCTCAAGGGCCTTGCGCGCCAGCGTGTTCTTCACGACATGATAGTCGATGTTCGATTTCCTGAACTCCCGTCTCAGCTCGGTGATCTGTTCGACGGTGATGCCCGTAAAGTCGGCGAGGAACAGGCTCTTCGCCCGCAACACCTTCTCCTTCATCGCGGATATGATCTGTTCTTTCTCAGAACGATTCATGGTTCCCTCGTATTCTTTCAGATCCTTTAGTGCGCTCCGAAAACCGCCCGATCAATCCGGACGCTGGGACTCATCGTCGTCGAGAGCGCGATGCTTCTGATGTACTGGCCCTTCGCGCTGGTCGGCTTGGCCCGGACAACCGTATTCAGGAATGCCTCGACGTTTTCAATCAGTTTCTCCCGATCGAAGTTGGCTTTTCCCACGATCGCATGAACAATGCCCGCCTTCTCGACGCGGAATTCAATCTTTCCAGCCTTCACTTCGGCGACCGCCTTGCCGACGTCCATGGTGACGGTGCCGCTCTTCGGATTCGGCATAAGGCCGCGGGGGCCGAGCACTTTGCCCAGCTTTCCGACCTCGGCCATCGTGTCGGGCGTTGCGATGATGACATCCACGTCTGCCCATCCCTGCTGAATTTTCTGGATATAATCCTGGAAACCGACGTGATCCGCGCCTGCCTTCCGTGCTTCCTCGTCTTTCGGAGGTTTGGCAAGCACGAGGACGCGGACGGCCTTCCCGATCCCGTGGGGCAGCGCGACGGTCCCTCTGACAGCCTGGTCGGCTTTCTTCGGGTCGACTCCGAGACGCACCGCGATGTCGACGGCCTCGTTAAATTTCGCCGTAGCCATTTCTTTTACAAGACCGACGGCCTCCCCGATGGTGTAACTTTTCTTCTGCTCCACTTTCTTCAGCGCCGCTCTGTATCGTTTGCTCTTGTTCATAGGTCGTTCCCCGTTCGAGCTATCCTTCGACTGTAATGCCCATGCTACGGGCTGTTCCCGCGATCATCCTCATTGCCGCATCGATGTCATTCGCATTCAGGTCGGGCATTTTCATTTCCGCGATCTCGCGCAGTTGGGCTTTTGTGACCGTGCCAACCTTGGTGCGATTCGGTTCCCCCGAGCCCTTCTCGACTTTCGCCGCTTTTGCCAGCAAGATGGAGGCCGGCGGGGTCTTCGTTATAAAAGTAAACGACTTGTCTGAGAAAACTGTAATGACGACCGGTATGATAAGGCCCTGCTTGTCCTGAGTCTTCGCATTGAACTGCTTGCAAAACTCCATGATATTCACGCCCTTCTGGCCGAGCGCGGGGCCGATCGGCGGGGCGGGACTCGCCTGCCCGGCGGCGATCTGCAGTTTGATAAATCCGGTTACCTTCTTCATGCTTTCTTCATTCCATGATACATGAGATCATCCTTCAACCTCGACCTGGTTGAAATCCAGCTCAACCGGCGTCTTGCGGCCGAAGATGCTCACCATCACCTTCAGCTTCATCTTTTCCTCGTTGACGTCCTGAACATAGCCGGTGAAGTTGTTAAACGGCCCGTCGACCACCTTCACCGCCTCGCCGACTCTGAACGGAACCTCCACGACTTCGACATCCTTCCGCTCTTCCATGCGGCCCAGGAGGCGCCTGACTTCATCGGCCTGCAGCGGGGTCGGTTCGTTCCTCGGACCCACGAAGCTGATGACCGATGGCGTATTGAGAATCAAATATTTCGATTCCTTATCGAGGAGCGCCTCAATCAGGATGTAGCCCGGGAAAAAAGTTTTGGTCTTGCTTTTCTTCTTCCCGTCTTTGACTTCAAAAATCTTGTCAGCCGGAACGAGGACCGCGGAAATCCGGTCTTCCAGGTGCGCGAGCTTCACCTCGTTCTCGAGGTGCGCCTTCACCCTGTTCTCGTGCCCGGAATAGGTCCGGACAGCATACCAACGCTTTTCCTGGGGTTGATCGCTCACCGAATCATCCTTACAAGATCACCTTCAGAATATTGCTGATCAACCAGTCGACGGTAAAAACAAACAGTGCGATCACGCCGCAAACGATGAGAACAATAAATGTCGATTCGCGCAGCTCCTCGGGGCGGGGCCACGTGACCTTTTTCATCTCCTTCGCGACGTCCGTAAAGAACGCCAAAATTTTTTCTTTCATCCCCGATCCTTCAAAATTTGCGGCCTTAAACCCTGCACGTCAGGAGGGACTTGAACCCCCAACCTGCGGTTTTGGAGACCGCTGCTCTAGCCAATTGAGCTACTGACGTATGAACGCCTACTTGGTTTCCTTATGCGGTGTGTGCTTGTTGCACCAGGGGCAGTATTTCTTGTACTCGACCCGTCCGCTCTGCTTCTTCTTATTCTTGGTGGTCGTGTAATTCCGCCGCTTGCACTCCGAGCACTCCAGGGTAATGATATCTCGCATGGCTTCGCTTCCTTCTTTCTGAGGTCAAGAACACGTTGACGAGCTTGCGATCGGGATTGAACCGATGACCTCATCCTTACCAAGGATGTGCTCTACCAACTGAGCTACGCAAGCAATCCGCTCTCCGAGCGGGAGACGGGGCTCGAACCCGCGACCAGCAGCTTGGAAGGCTGCGACTCTACCAACTGAGTTACTCCCGCGTGTGATCCCGCCTTGCGTGACGTCTATAATTACTTACCCGTGGGCAGGGAAGGATTTGAACCTCCGAAGGCCGAAGCCGACAGATTTACAGTCTGTTGCGTTTGACCACTTCGCTACCTGCCCGCAAACTGCTGTGCGTCCTTCCTATCCACGCTGCCCGTTCGCCGCCACTTCTCACCGATGCCGCCCGATCTAGCCGAGCTGGCGGTCGGAATTGAACCAACGACCTGCTGATTACAAGTCAGCTGCTCTACCAACTGAGCTACGCCAGCATCAAGGATGCCGGTCCCGTCGAGCGCTTTCAATTTCCTCGACGACCTCGCCGGCGCGGGTTCAGTCTACCACCATCCGCCACTCTGACCAAACAGATCAGAATGAGAAAAACAATCCCCCTCCCCTCCGGCCAATCCTAAGGGCTTTAGAAATTTGGGGGTCATATTGCCTTGCGAGGAAGGTATTTAGGGATTCAGAAAAATAATATAACTATTTTCCGCAAAAAAGTCAAACAATTTTTATGCCACTTGCCGAAGGAAAACGCCGAAACCCCTAAAACCTGCCATTTCGAAGGATTTTCTCCCGCAAGAATTGGGCTTCCCGGATGTCGGGTGCGACCCGGAGTGCCGAATCCACGCATGCGAGGGCGGCGGCATTCTTGCCGAACATGTTTAGATAGAGGGCGCGATTGAAGAAGGAATGACCATAGAGAGACACAATTCCGTCTACATATTTATTTTTCTTCGTCGGGACCTCGAACGCATATCCGGGATGGACAATCTCGTGATAAAGAGTATCGGCAAAGAGCCGGAAGGCGAGCCCCGATGGCACCCGGCTGTAACCTGAAGTATACTGTCCCTCCAATTCGGGGGTGGCATAAACGGGCCGCGATGAATAGTTTTTTTGAATAAAACTGTGGATCAGACTGTTGTAGCGAAACTCGATGGCGGCATGGTCATACGGGAGATCGTGTTCGAATTTCCGTAACTCGGCGAGGTAGGCATCTAGCTCCCTCCGCGATCGTTCGATCAACCAGGGGTAACGCTTTTGGAGCTGCAAGAAATACCATGAACGGCGGAGCAGTTCCTTATCGATAACGACAACGTCGGGGCGAACGTTTTCGATGACCTGAAAATAATACGACGCCGAAACGAAGTAGTCCCATTGGTAGGTCAAGACAATCGCGTTCGGCTCCACAGACTTGAACATGTCCTTCGTATAATGCTCCACGATGGTCAACGTGCTCTCATCCACCTTGGAGAAGTTCACGACGATCGGGATCATGCAGGATGCCAGGAGAACAGCCGCAACCCGTTTTGCCGTTTGGGAATTCTTCACTGCGCCAACCAGGCTCGCGGCGCCGGCGGCGGCCCAGATGGCAATCGTGATATACGCCAGCAGAAAGTATGAATCGATATCATGAATGTCGTAATTGATCGAGTACAGGAGACACCCGAGAAAAAGCAGAGTTGTAAATATGGCCATCTGTTTTCTCTGAGCGAAGAGGTTCCAGATTCCGATCGCGGCAAACGCCAGGGGGAAGTAGGCAAACTCAGGGAGGACGGAGTCGAAAAAATAGCGGAGCTGCCGGGCCGCGCTTTCGGTGGAAGAAAAAATCCAGACCCTGTACTGCTTTCCCGTAAAATGCCAGAGGAACCGCTCGAGATCCAGGGGGTTTCCCCAGTTCATGACCGGCTGTTGAGATGCACGAAAGGGGAGGTACAAGTAAAGGGAGAAACCGGCAAGGAACACCGGCACGAGCCTGAGCAGTCGCCTCCTCGATTCCGGCGTGAACCGGCATGCGGTAAAATAAAGGTAGAGAAATCCGGGCGCAAGGAGTATGGTTGTCATATGGTTGGTGAACGCGAGTCCGAGCACGAACGCGAATCCGTACCAGTACGCGTCTTCGCGCAGGCCCGTCACGCGGGAATCGGACCAGCGGAGGTGTGACGCGACTGCCTTTGTAAAGAGAAAGAGTACGCTGGCAACGAGAAACAGGTGCAATGAATAGACCTCGATCGAGAGGGCCTGCGACCAGTAGGTTTCGGAAAAACCCAGAAGGAGCGTCCCGGCAGCCGCCGGGATAAACACCCGTGTGACTGCCCGGGCCGATACTTTTCCATCCTGATCGCTCAAAGGGATCGGATTCTTCACCGAGAGAGTGCTGAGGAAGAAAAGGAAGAACCGAAAGTACATGAACAGGGCGGCGGAACAGAACAGGGCCGCCATGAGGTTCATCTGCTCGATGCTTCTCAAGGGGATCGGGAGACGGGCAAACAGCCAGCCGGCGAGGGTAAACAGAGGATAGCCGGTCGGATGGGCAATGCCGAGGGTGAGGACCACGGTGGAGAGCTCGCCGGCGTCGATAAAATCGGTGGTGGGGCATAGCGTCACGAGATACAGAACCAGGCCGGCCGCCGAGATGAGCAGCCCGACAATCAGCTCAAGTCGCTTGGCAGTGATTCTCACAGGTATGGCGATGGGAGGATGATGTGGTGCCGGTTGGGAGTAGGAATCCGAGCACAAAAGGTAGCAATAATCCGCCGCAAAGTCCACTTTCCCCCTTGACTCTCTTGGCCCCTCTGGCTATATTACACATCATTTCCAATCCTCCACTTCCGAAGTTGCCATGGTAAAACTCATCGCTCTGTACCGCAAACCCCCCGATATTGAAGCGTTCGACCGGCATTATCACGACGTGCACCTACCGCTTGTCAGGAAGACGCCCGGACTTCGAAAACTTGAGATTACCAAGATCACCGGCGCTCCGATCGGCGAATCGCGGTATCATGTGATGGCGGAGATGCACTACGATACCATTGATGCCATGAATGCGGCAAACGCGTCTCCGGAGGGCCGGGCGGCGGCAAAAGACCTGATGAGTTCGGCAGCGGATCTCGTCACGCTGTTCTTCGGCGAGATCCAGGGATGAGCGTCTACGCCGGCAGGCCCGCCTCTTCGCTGAAATTCCGCAATATTCTCTATACAAAGGGCAACTACCGGGCCACGGTGACAATCAATCGACCGGAGGTCCACAACGCGCTTAATTTGGGCACACTACGCGATCTGGCTGCTGCGTTCGAGGATGCGAGCTGGGATGATAAAGTCGCGGTTGTAGTCCTCACCGGCGCCGGCTCGAAGGCCTTCTGCACCGGTGCCGATGTAAGCGAGTGGGCCAAGGATTTCATGGACCGGCCTTCGGATTTTTACAAGTGGATGGGAGTTTTCATCGAGACCTTTGAACGACTGCGGAACATCGGAAAACCGACGATCGCCCGAATCAATGGCATGGTCGTTGGCGGCGGAAATGAGCTGCAGATGTCGTGCGATCTTGCGGTGGCTGCCCAGGACACGTTCATCAGGCATGTGGGCGTCGCCCGCGGCAGCGTGCCTGCGGCAGGCGCCACCCAATGGCTTCCGCTTATTATCGGCGACAGGAGGGCACGGGAGATGCTGCTGCTCTGTGAGGAAATCCCTGCCGCCAAGGCGCTCGAATGGGGCCTGGTAAACCGCGTCGTCCCCCGAAAAAATCTCGACAAAACGGTCACCGAGCTGGTGGAAAAACTCATCGATAAGCTCCCCGAATGCACGCGCTACACGAAACAGCAGTTGAATTTCTGGCGGGATTTTTCATGGGGTATCACCGTCGGACACGCCCGCGACTGGCTGACCATTCATACCGGATCGGATGAAGTGAAAGAGGGAATCCGCGCTTTCGTTGAGAAACGCCCGGTCGATTACCGAAAGCTCCGCCGTTCGAAAGAATCGGGTAGATCCTAGAGAACATTGAGAGGCCCTTGTGATGCCCCCGGTCGCGCACCGATTTCAGTCCGTCGCAGCGAGAGTGGCCTCCGGGGCCGTCTGTCTAGTTACCATCATTCTGATCTTGGGAATCGGAGGACATCAGAACCCGCGCAGCCCGTTTCTCTCCTTACCCGGCACCCAGGTGGGCACCGTCGATTCCGCCAACTCGGTTCAAACCTGTATGCAGTGTCACAATTCACTCTCGCCGGCGCGGCCGGTGACGATCTATCCCAAATGGGCCGGGAGTATGATGGCGCATTCGGCGCGCGATCCGGTCTTTTTTGCCGCCCTCGCCGTCACAAACAAGTACCGCACCGGGGAGGGCGAGTATTGCATTCGATGTCATTCCCCCACCGGGTGGTTGGCGGGTCACTCCGAAGACTACACAGGCCAGGCTCTTGCAGGAACGGATTTCGACGGCGTTCAATGCGACTACTGCCACCGGTCCGTCGATCCCCTTAATCCCGACAGTACTGTCCCCTATTTTCCCCGCCCGGTGCCGGGTTATGGAAACGGCATGCATGCGGTCGAAAGGCTGACGACTCCCAAGCGCGGTCCATTTGACAGCGTCGCTGCTCCTCACCGGACGCAGTTCGATCCCTTCCAGAAGTCGAGCGAACTCTGCGGGGTGTGCCACGACGTGAGCAATCCTGTCTACGCGCAGGACCGCTTCACCCAAGCGCCGCACGAATACGGTCCCCTCGAGCGAACGTACAGCGAATGGCTCATGAGCTGGTACGCGACGCAGGGTGATTCGGGAACGTGCCAGTCGTGCCACATGAAGGATACCGCCGGATATGCCTGCGCCTATCCAACCGCGCCGATGAGGCCTCACATCGCGCAGCACGATCTCACGGGGGGAAATACGTTTGTGCCGGGAATCCTCCCCGACTTCTACCCGGGTCTCGACACGGGGGCCCTGAGCGCGGGGAGGGATCGCGCCATTGCAACCCTGCAACGCGCCGCGGATTTGCGATTAACTGCCTATCGTTTCCGCGACACAGTACATGCCAGCGTGCGAATCACGAATCGTACCGGACACAAGCTTCCAACCGGATATCCGGACGGACGGCGCATGTGGATCAATGTTGTTGCATCCGACTCCGCAGGAGGAACGGTCTTCGAATCGGGGTCATACAACCCGGATTCGGCGTTGCTGGCGCACGATCCTCAGCTCAAGATTTATGAAACGGTCCAGGGAATGACGAGCGCAACGGCCGCGACGTTCGGGCTTCAACCCGGCCCTTCCTTTCATTTCTTCCTCAATGATACAATACTCTCGGACGACCGGATACCGCCGAAGGGATTCACCAATCTCGGATTCGCAATCCGGCGGGCCGAGCCCGTGGGAAAGGTTTATGCGGACAGCCAATACTGGGATGATACGCGTTATGTCCTGCCCGGCTCGGCGGCCCGCGTCACAGCGACTCTATACTATCAAACGATGAGCAGGGAATATGCGGACTTCCTGCGCGACGAGGATTCGGCGAATCCCTATGACTGGAACGCGTGGGGGTTGAAGCTGCACAACTCATGGGCGGCGCACGGCCGGTCGTCGCCGGTGGCCATGAACACGCAGTCGGTCGGCGTGGTTGACACGATCCTGGGGGTGCACGTCGGCGGGACGCATCCGTTGACGTTTACACTCAACCAAAACTATCCCAACCCGTTCAATCCGGTGACGCATATAACATTTACGCTCGGCCATTCTTCGTTTGTTTCGATGAAAGTGTTCGACGGCGCCGGCCGGGAGGTCCGGACGCTGGTCAGCGCAACCCTCGTCGCCGGCACCTATGACATATCGTTCGAGGGGAGCGGTCTTGCAAGCGGAGAGTATCTGTATTCCCTTACTTCCGGCGGCAGCCGTCAGACAAAGAAAATGATGCTTTTGAAATAACGACGTCTCACCTTACACCGGCCACACTCCATGCCTACCTCAACGCTTTTGATTTCAACCGATCAACACTGCGCGCTGATCCAGCTCAACCGGCCCGACGTTCTCAATGCGCTCAACATCAAACTCATGACCGAGCTGGTCGAAGCGCTCGAGAGACTCGACAACGACCCTGAGATCCGGGCAATCATACTGACGGGCAATGAAAAGGCTTTCGCAGCGGGTGCCGACATCAAGGAAATGGCGGATTCCTCGGCCGTGGACATGCTGGTGCGCGACCAGTTTGCCCGGTGGGATCGGATTCGGAAAATCAAGAAGCCTATCATCGCGGCGGTGAGCGGGTTTGCCCTCGGCGGCGGCTGCGAGCTTTCGATGGCCTGCGATCTGATCATCGCATCGGAGACAGCACGCTTTGGACAACCGGAGATCAATATCGGGGTCATGCCCGGCGCCGGCGGAACGCAGCGCCTCACGCGCGCGATAGGGAAATGCAAGGCAATGGAGATGGTCCTGACGGGAAAAATGATCACTGCCGAGGAGGCATTCCAGCTCGGCCTCGTGAATAAGGTGGTGCCCGTCGAATGCTATCTTGAAGAAGCGAAGAGTCTTGCCAAAGAAATCGCCTCAAAGCCACCCGTGGCAGTCCGGCTTGCGAAAGAAGCGGTTCTGAAATCGTTCGACACCACGATTGAGGGTGGATTGGAATTCGAGCGGAAGAATTTCTACCTCCTTTTTTCGTCCGAGGACCAAAAAGAAGGCATGAAAGCGTTCGTTGAAAAGCGGAAGCCGGAATGGAAAGGCAGATGACAAGGGGCGTCGCACTATGGATGCTCCTCCTCGGCACTGCCATGGCCGCATGCGGCCAGGCCGCGGGACACCCCGATTTTGAGATCGTTGAAAGCATTCCGATTGAGACCGTGCTCGACAACCCCGACGTGCGCAACACGCAGGAGGTGTGGCTCGAGATGATCAACGGCGCCAGAAGCTCACTCGATATAGAAGAGTTCTACATCTCCAATAAACAGGGCGAGCCCCTCGATGACATCATCCATGCTTTATCCAGGGCGGCAGATCGCGGCGTATCGGAGCGGATCATCGTCGACTCCCGGATGTACAAGACCTATCCGGAGACCGCCGACTTGCTCGGAAAGCAGAAAAACACGGCGCTCCGCGTGATTGACTTCGGAAAACTCGCCGGCGGTGTGCAGCATTCGAAGTACTTTACCGTGGACGGCCGCGAGGTTTTTCTCGGGAGCCAGAATTTCGACTGGAGGGCGCTGAAGCACATCCATGAACTCGGTGTCCGCATTCGCGATGCCGAAATCGTTCGGGTGTACGGGGATATTTTTAATCTAGATTGGAGTCTTGCTGGACCGGGCGGGACGGTCGATGGCCTTTTAAAACGAGTGCACTATCAGACCCCGTTCCTTCTGATTGAAGCGGCCAATGACACCATTGCCCTGACGCCGACCGCGAGTCCGAAGGGGCTGGTCCCCGACTCAACCCTTTGGGACGAGACTCAGATCGTCAGGCTGATCAACCGCGCCGGTTCCGAAGTGATGTGTCAGTTTCTAACCTACTCCCCCGTCGGAAGAAACAAGAGTTACTACCCCGAACTCGAAAATGCCTTACGCAGCGCCGCAGCCCGTGGGGTGAAGGTGAAGATGATCGTCTCCGACTGGTCGAAGGAGCACCCGATCGAGGAGTACCTCAAGAGTCTCTCGGTTGTGCCGAACATCGAGGTGAAATTCAGCGTTATTCCCGAGTGGTCGGGCGGATATATCCCCTTCGCAAGGGTTGAACACTGCAAGTATCTCGTCATCGACAGCTCGAGCTGCTGGATCGGGACGAGCAATTGGGAGAAGAGCTACTTTTACAACACGCGAAATGTCGGCATCGTCGTCAAGAACCGGAACATAACGGGGATTCTAAGGAGAATCTTCCTCAAGGGTTGGGACGGACCCTACACCGAGAAAGTCAAACCCGAACTCGACTATCAAGCCCGGAGGCACGGAGAGTAACCTCGTCGCACCCACCGTTACGTTCCCTCGTCAGTCTCTGCCGTTGCCTGACGCGGGGCGCGCCTCTCTTAGACTCTTCTTCCTCCCGAACTGCGCGTAGTAAAATACCGCTTCCAACATCGTCAGCACGACCAGCGCGAGCGTGTCCCGGTCGAGCCAAATTCCAAAACCCCGTTCGCTTATGAAAAGGCTGACCAGGAACGTAGACATCGTCCATCCGACCGAGAAAATCAAGAGCAAGAATCCGACCGCCAGTAATCCTTCTTTCCAGTTCGACCCCTGCCACCGTTTCGTGTACAGAGCAACCGCCGCCATCGTGTGGAGGTAAAAAATGAAGAGCGTAATCATGCAGGAGGGTCAACGGGGCTGCTGTTGGAAAAGAGGGCCCCCACGGTCCTGACCAGAATCCTGAAATCAAATCCCAGCGACCAGTTCTCAATATAATAGAGGTCGTACGCGATGCGCTCTTCCAGCGACGTGTTCCCCCGAAGACCGTTAATCTGGGCCCAGCCGGTCATGCCGGTTTTCATGCGGTGCCGATCGAGATATTTGGGAATGGAATCGCCCAGTGGGTCGTCCTTGCCTGAAAATTGCTCTACGAAATACGGCCGCTCGGGCCGTGGGCCCACGAGGCTCATTTCTCCCCTGAGCACATTGATCAATTGCGGAAATTCGTCCAGGCTCGTTCGGCGGAGGAACGCGCCAATCGACGTATTCCGCGGGTCATTCTCCTTCGCCCAAACCGGCCCCGTCTCGCGCTCCGCCATGTGGTCCATCGATCTGAACTTCAACATTTGAAACGGCTTCCCGTCGATCCCGATGCGCTCCTGGCGAAACAACACCGGGCCGCGGGAATTTAATTTGACCAAAATGGCGACCAGGAGAAGCAGCGGGGAAAAGAGGGCCAGGAGCAGGGTGGAAAGGGCGACGTCGGATGCTCTCTTCGAAATTCTTCCCCATGTTGTGATCGGCATCCCCTTGACCTTGATAAACGTGGTGCCGGCGATCTCCTTGACCGACATCCGGCTCGCCAGGAGCTCGAGAAAATCCGGAACCATCAGGAATTCGACGTCAATCCCCTCGCACTCCCTCATCAGCCGGTACAGCTTCGCATGCTCACTCTGGTTGAGCGCAATTAAGGCGAGGTTGAGATGATCGGACTCAATCTTTGCCGGGATCTGGGTCAACGTTCCCAGGAATGTCGCGCCGGCCAGGGGTGACCGGGCGGCTGCTTCCGAATCGGCGAAGTACCCGAGGAGTCTGTACCCCTGCAGCGGGTGGTCATGGAATGATTCGAATATGCGCTGGGCGATTTCGTTGCTTCCGATAATCGCGGCGTTACACAGCTCCCGGCCGCTCCGGTAGAGCGCCTTTTCGATTTTCGAGAGAAGGACTCTCCCGCAAAAAATGAAGATAATCGACGAGATCCAGAGGAGGCCGAACACCAGCCGCGAATAGGAAAACGCACGGTAGAAAAAAGCGGCACTCATGACAACGAGCATACCGAACGTCACGAGCTTTATGATGCTAAACAAATCTTGACTGAGGGTGACGTTGCGCCGGGCGCCGTACATACCCCGGGAACGGAACATGACCAACCAGACGGGTATGACGAACAAAGACCCATACACATAGGCATGGAGCGGCGGCGTATCCGCGTTCTCTGTCAGAAACTTCAGATAGGGAGTGCTAAACCGGAGCCAGTAGGAAAGCAGGAACGAACACTCGATTGCAAGGGCGTCGAAAAGGACTCCGAGCGTCGGGATCAGAAGGTCGTTGCGGCGAAGGCGCGCCATGATCCGGTGCTACCCGAACATCTCGTTTTCAAGGATACCGCAGATGATATGGGCGATCGTAATGTGTCCTTCCTGAATGCGCTGCGTGTCATCCGAGGGTATCACTATGGCAATATCGACAAGATTTTTCGAGACTCCGCCGCCCTTCCCCAGGAATCCGATGACCGTCAGTCCCTTCTTCTTCGCCGCTCGAATCGCCCGGTTGACATTCTCCGACTTCCCGCTCGTGCTGATCGCGATGAGCACATCGCCCTTGTTGCCGAGTCCCTCCACCTGGCGCGAGAAAATGTTCTCGAACCCAAGATCATTCCCGCCGGCGGTGAGCATCGACGTGTCAGTCGTGAGCGCAATCGCTGCCAGCGGCGGACGGTCGGGTTTGCTCATCCGGATAACGAGCTCGGTGGCAATGTGCTGGGAGTCCGCGGCGCTGCCCCCGTTGCCACAGATGAGAATCTTGCCGTCCTTACCGTAGGACTTCATGATCGCCTCCACCGCTTCGAGGATATCCGCAGAGCAGGCCGCGAACATCTTCCTTTTAGTTTCGGCGCTTTCTCCGAGTTGATCGCGAATGTAATTCTCGCGGTTGGTAAAAGTCTTGGATGATCGGCGAAGTCGCATCTATGAGGCCAGGATTGACTGGATGATCTTCGGGGCCTGTTTCAGCGTGTCGTCCAATTTTGAAATATCTTTTCCGCCCGCGGTGGCCAGATGGGGCCGGCCCCCTCCGCCGCCCCCGAGCCGTTTCGCGAGCTCCCCGACGATTCTTCCCGCCTGGAGCTTCCTGCCTTTGACGAGGTCATCGGTCACAACGCACACGAGCGCGACCTTTTCGTCGACGACCGCCCCAAGGATGCCGACACCGGATGAGAGCTTTGACCGCAGTGCATCACCCAACCGCTTCAGCTCCTCGAGGTCGCCCGCATCAATTCTCGCCGACACAACGATAAATCCGTTGACCGAAACGCCGGAGGCGACCAGCCGCTCGAGGTTTGATGCAGCATTTCTTATCCGAACCTCGCTCATGTGCTTCTTCAGCTCGTGCGTATCTTTCGTAAGTACCTCGAGCGCTGTCCCGCGTTCCCCGAGGGCTGTCTCGACCGACGCGATGGCTCCGGCATCAATCCCCTCCCCGAGGACCGGTAGCCGGCGAAGTGAGGGACGCTGAAGCGATGCGCTGCTCTTCCCCAGGCCGAGCTGCCGCTCGAGATCCTCCTTCTCCTCGACAAGCCTGGCAATCTGTTCGTCTAATTCTCCCGCCTTTTGGAGGCGTTTGCGGATATAGTCGCCCAATCCATCTCCCGTCACCGCCTCGATGCGGCGAACGCCACTGGCAATTCCGGATTCGGCTATAATTTTAAAGAGGCCTATGTCACCTGTATTCTTCACATGCGTACCGCCGCAGAGTTCGACTGAGAACTTCGGATCGATGACAACCACACGGACCCTCTTGCCGTACTTCTCGCCAAAAAACATTTTGACATTCGGATATCTTTTTTTAGCGTCGTCGATCGTCATCCAGCGAGTGGGATCGTTTTCAGCCTCCACCAGGATTGATTCAACGATCTTCTCATTCACCATCTCTTCGATTGCTCTGATTTGGTCCGGCGTGATACCCTCGAAGTGATTGTAATCGAATCTCAGATGGTCCGGCGCAACGAGCGATCCCTGCTGGTGGGCATGAGCGCCCAGGACGCGCCGGAGAGCTTCGTGAACAAGATGGGTCGCTGTATGGTTTTTCATGATCTTGAGCCTGCGACCCACATTGATTTTGGCCCGGACCGGGGTTTCGGGTTCGATGGCTACTTCCGAATCGAGAAGTAAAACGCTGGCGGTACCGCTCTTGACGGTGTCCGCAACCCGAAGTTTGTTGCCGTTGAACTGAATCTCCCCCTCGTCCCCCACCTGGCCGCCGGATTCGGCGTAGAAGGGTGATCGATCGATGACGAGAAGATTGCGGTGCGCCCGGAGGACCTTTGCCTCGCTCTCATACAAATCATAGCCCACAAACGTGACACGATTTTCGATCCCGGAGGTGTCGAACTTTCGGGCTTCTTCCTTGGTGCCCGAAGCAATTGTGCGCCCTGCCGGCGTGCTGCCCTCACTGCGCGATCGTGCGCGCTGCTCCTCCATCAAGGCATGAAACGCCGCGGCGTCAACGCTCATGCCGCGTTCCTGTGCCATGAGCTCGGTCAGGTCGAGCGGAAAGCCGAATGTGTCATACAGTTTGAACGCCTCCTCCCCGGGAAATACACCGTGCAAACCCGGCCCTCGGGTTCCGGCGACTGCACTTGCGATCCTTCGCGCAACCGACTCAAAGATTTCCAGGCCGCGGTCGAGCGTCGAATTGAAGCTCTCCTCTTCCCCTTTGATCACCCTTTCTATGTGGGCCTGTTTCTCCCTGATCTCCGGGTATTGTTCCCCCATTACCGCGACCACCGATGTGACGGTTTTATAGAGGAACGGCTGATGCATCCCGAGATTGCGGCCAAAGCGTGCGGCGCGGCGCAGGATGCGGCGCATGACATAACCGCGCCCCTCATTCGACGGAATGCCGCCGTCCGCAATCGAGAATGTGAGCATGCGAACATGATCGGCGACGACCCGGATCGCGATATCGGTCTGTAATTGGGGTTCGGACGCCTGGTCACCTTGATACCGTTTGCCTGTTATCTCACAGATGCTCTGGATGATGGGTACAAAAAGATCGGTTTCATAATTAGATTGCTTTTTCTGGAGAACGGCGCACATGCGCTCGAAACCCATGCCTGTGTCGACGTGCTTTGATGGAAGGGGAGTCAGATTTTCACGTTCGTCCCGGTTATACTGGATGAAAACCAGGTTCCAGATTTCCATCACGCGCGGATCACCCGCATTCACGAGACTGAGACCGGAGTGGTCGGGAGTCAGATCGATGTGAATCTCCGAGCACGGCCCGCAGGGCCCCGTCTCCCCCATCTCCCAAAAGTTATCCTTCTTTCCGAACCGAAGCACATGAGAGTGGTCAATCGTCGTCATTTCTTTCCAGCAGCGCTCGGCCTCATCATCCGTCTCGAAGACTGTCGCATACAGGCGAGCCGAATCGAGCTTCCATTCTTCCGTGAGGAGCTCCCAGGCCCACCCGATTGCCTCCTTCTTGTAGTAATCACCAAACGACCAATTCCCGAGCATCTCGAAGAACGTGTGGTGGTACGTATCCCTCCCGACCTCCTCAAGATCGTTGTGTTTACCGCTGACGCGGATGCACTTTTGCGAGTTCACGGCGCGCTTGTACTCGCGCCTTCCGGTGCCCAGGAAGAGATCTTTGAACTGGTTCATCCCCGCATTCGTGAAAAGAAGCGTAGGATCATCGTGCGGAATAACGGGGGCGCTCGGGACGATCGTGTGTCCGCGCTGCTCAAAAAAATGAATGAAACTTTTTCGGATTTCTTTCGAATTCATCATCGGTATGTTGAACAATCCGGTTCCGGCAGCGCCATCAGACCTCGATCTGCGTCATCAGCTCAATTTCTTCCAGAATTCCGCTGACCTCGACGCATTTCGTCATCTCGCCCTCGTACACGACGGCCTTGCCGCTGGTGTGCACCTCCCAGGTCAGCGCTTCTGCCTTAGAGAGAGGGCAGCCGGTCGCCTTCACGATTTGCCCGATCACCTCATCGAACGTGTGAACCTCGTCATTGAAAAGAAGCACTTTGGCCGGTTCTTGAATCTTGACATCGAGGCCCTGTTCTTCCTCTTCACCGACTAAAGGATCGCCTTCCACACTATGTTCGATTGAGCGAATCACCGCCGACCACCTCCAAAAATAGGAAATACCCCCCACTTATGCAATGATCGATCAATTGACTTTAGCTCGATGAAGGAATATATTAGAAACACCACTGTCTACTTCGACTCAGACGCGACATGAGGCATACGCTTTTAACTCTTTTCGCTGCAGCCGCAGCATTGATCATGAGTTTCCTCTTCTTTTCGGTGAGAACTCCCATCGAATCGCGGGGCGCCTCGCGCGAAAAACCCGACGATGCGTGGGATGCGTTCCAATGGTGGTATTCTCAGCGTGCGTTTCCCCATGAGTTGATCCCGCAGGGTGCCTTTCAAAAGGCCGCGTTGTACGCGAGGACAAAAATGAGGAAGGAGAGCCCCGCCTCTGTGACGGCAACGCCGCCGTGGGTGGCACTCGGACCGAACAACGTGGGCGGCCGGGTTCTCTCAATCGCAGTCAATCCCTCTAACACGGATATCGTCTGGGCAGGTTCGGCGAGCGGAGGGCTCTGGAAATCGACGTCCGGAGGAGAAGGAAGCACCGCCTGGAGTTACGTGGCGACGGGATTTCCCGCCTTGGCGGTGAGCACCATTGCGATCGATCCGGCCAATACACAGGTGATGTACATCGGGACCGGAGAGATCAGCGGCTACCATCGCCCGCAGGTCGGCACCCCTGGAGCCCGATCATCGTACGGCATGGGGATTCTGAAATCCACAGACGGCGGGACGAGCTGGGTCCAGACGGGGCTCACATGGACTTTTCCGCAGGTCACGGCTGTTGAAAAGATCGCGATCAACCCGATGCACACCCAAACGCTCTTCGCCGCTGCGAGCGAAGGGGTGTTCAAGTCCACGAATGCCGGAGCGACCTGGTTTGTGTCCGACACAACAGTGATGGCAATGGACATCGCCATCCATCCGTCGGACTCGACAATTATTTATGCAACGCACGGGAATCTCAATTCTTCGCCCAATCCCGGACTTTTTCAATCCCTCGACGCCGGCCTGTCGTGGCTACCCCTCACAAACGGGATTCCCTCGACTAATTTTGGAAGAGCAGTTCTGTCGATCTCGCCCTCGCAGCCGTCAAGGGTCTATGTAGCCATCGCAAATGCCTCGACGGGGGTGGCCTACGGGTTGTACCGGTCCGATGATGATGGAGGGCTCTGGACGCTGGTTTCAGACACAAATTTCACCGGCGGACAGGGCTGGTATGACATTGCAGTCGGAGTCAAGCCTAATGATCCGAACCGGGTTTTTACCTCGGGACTCGACATCTTCCGGTCGACAACGAGCGGGACTTCACCTTCCCAACAGTCCGTCTGGTACGCCGGCTACTATGGCGCTGTTCCGCCTGGAGGCCCCGAGGGCCCTCCCAGCTACGCGCATGCAGATCATCATGCGATTGCCTTCGACCCTGTGCATCCTGATACGATTTACTTCGGCTGCGACGGCGGGGTGTTCAAGAGCACGGACGGTGGGGGGACGTACTTCGGCTGCAACGGGGGGCTCGCAACGACGCAATTCTATAATGGATTCGCCAACGCGTTCGACGACTCGCTGGTGGCCATCGGCGGTCTGCAGGACAACGGAGTCGTGAAATACCAGGGTTCGACGACTTGGAGCAAGGTCGACGGAGGGGATGGGGGCTGGAATGCGATCGACCCGACGAACAACAATGTTATGTATGACGAGTACGTGTATCTCACGATCAAGAAGGCGATAAACGGTCTGAACTTTTCGGGCATCACGTCCGGACTCCCGACCGGATCGGGCAATGCCAACTTCATCGCTCCGTTTGCGATCTCAACCTCCAGCCCCAATATTCTCTACGCGGGAAATAAAAACGTCTACAAAACGACAAGCGGAGGAGCGAACTGGTTCCCCCCGAACGGAGGAGCAAACCTGAACGGCACAAAACTCGCGTGCATCGGTGTTTCCTATACGAGTCCCGACACGCTTCTGGCGGGAACCGGGACGAGCAGCTTTGGCGCCTCGCCCCTGTTTCAGGTTTTCGCATCCACGAACGGGGGGCAGTCATGGACCAATGTCACCGGTACGCTGCCGGCTCGATATCCCACGGACGTCGAATTTGATCCCACACTCAGCTCGACGGTCTATCTGACATATTCCGGCTATGGCGGCCCCCATGTCTTCCGCTCGACGAATGTCGGTCAGACTTGGACCGACATCAGCGGAACTCTGCCGGATATACCTCATCAGACGATAGCCGTTGACCCTGCTCAGCCCGGCAATCTTTATGTCGGAACAGATCTGGGGGTCTTCCACTCCTCGAACGCCGGCGCGAGCTGGGAAGATTTTAGCACCGGCATGGTCCCGGCGATGATCCTGGATCTGGCGGTCTCGCGCCGAAACGGCGTGTTGAGAGCGGCGACATTCGGCAACGGCGTATTTGAACGGAAGCTTGCCCGTACTGCCAGCGTCGCGGTGCTGGTTCCGAATGGCGGAGAAGTCTGGCAGGCCGGCCAATCATATTTTATCCAATGGTCACAGCAGTTCTTGACATCGGTAAAGCTTGAGTATTCGACCGACGACGGCGGTTCATGGAACCTTATCGCAAATAATGTCCCCGCGAGTCCGAGCCAGTATGCATGGACGATCCCATCGGTGAATTCGACGCATGCACGCGTTCGGGTCAGCGATGGCGCCTTGACATCCGATGCCAGCAACAACTCATTTACCCTGATCTTGAATCCGGATGTGGTCAATGGATGGAATTTAATTTCGCTGCGCCTGGCGCCTCCCGATCCGCGGAAGTCGGTTCTCTTTCCCTCTGCTTCGTCCCCCGCGTTCGCATACACCGGCAGCTACATTGTCCGCGATTCCCTCTCCCCGGGGAGCGGCTATTGGCTGAAGTTCAATTCACCTGGATTCGTCACATATACGGGGGATTCGCTTTCGACCGATTCGATTCCAGTGAAGACGGGATGGAACATGATCGGCTCGATTTCGAAAGCAGTCGGAGTAGCAAGCATCATCCCAAACCCTGCCGGGATCGTATCATCCCGCTATTTCGGATACGGATCGTCGGGTTACTTCGTGGCCTCGACGATTTCTCCGGGGGGAGGATACTGGGTCAAGACGAGCGCCGACGGCACACTGGTCCTGCAATCAACGTCTACCGCGGCCAACCGGGTAGGCTCCGGCGAGGAAGGCTCCCGCTCCTGGCGTTCGCACGAAATCGTTGATGCGGCAGACAGGCACCAACGATTGTACCTCGCACTTGAGGACGGCGGCCTCACTCCGGGGCTCTATGAGATGCCCCCTCCCGCCCCCGCCGGAACATTGGACGCCCGATTCTCCTCTGGTCGGATGATGGAAGCTCTGAACGATTCTCCCTCGAAGGAATTCGGCCTCTCGATCGTTACACCTGCGTATCCGGTTCGGATCGGCTGGGACATGAAGGCGGAAATGCCTGATGCTGTTCTTCTGATTGGGGATCGAGCCGTCACGATGGGAGAAACAGGTCAGACCGCGATCGCGAATGCAGACACTCGTCTGCGAATAAGACTTGGCGGATCGGTCTCGCTCCCGGTTCAGTTCTCGCTCGGGCAGAATTACCCGAATCCCTTCAACCCCGGAACGCAGATTGAATTTCGGATTCCTGACCGGCACACAGGCGGGACATTCGTATCTCTTAAAATCTATGACATCCTCGGAAGGGAGGTTGCGACAGTCGTCAACGAGGTCAAGCAGCCGGGTGTCTATCAGGAAGAATGGACCGCCAAAAACCTTCCCAGCGGGATTTACATGTATCGGCTCATCGCCGGATCGTTCACGAGCGCGAAGAAGATGCTGCTCATCAGATAAGGATCTGCCGCCGCATGAGCGGGAGGACGGGCCGGACGCCCGACCCCTGATCCCGCGTCACATGTTGGCGACGACTGCTTCTCCGAACTCGGAGCATCGTACCTCCCTCGCGCCGGTCATGAGCCGCGCAAAGTCGTACGTTACAACTTTCGACCGGATCGTCCGTTCAAGACCGCGGACGACCAGGTCTGCGGCCTCTCCCCAACCAAGATACCGTAACATCATCTCTCCGCTCAGGATCACTGACCCGGGATTGACCTTGTCGAGGTTCGCGTATTTCGGCGCCGTGCCATGCGTCGCCTCGAACACGGCATGTCCGGTCACGTAATTGATATTCCCCCCGGGTGCGATGCCGATGCCGCCTACCTGGGCGGCCAGAGCGTCGCTGAGGTAGTCTCCATTGAGGTTCAAGGTTGCAATCACATCGAACTCATCCGGCCGTGTCAGGACCTGCTGCAGCGTGATATCCGCGATTGCGTCCTTCACCAGGAGTTTCCCTGAGGCGAGAGCGGTTTTCTGTTCTGCGTGGGCCGCATCCTCCCCTTTTTCCTTCCTCGTCCGCTCCCACTGCGCCCCCGTATAGACTTTCGAACCGAACTCCTGTTCGGCAATCTGGTAGCCCCAATCCCGGAACGCCCCCTCGGTAAATTTCATGATGTTGCCTTTGTGGACGAGGGTCACGGAGCGGCGCTTGTGTTCAAGCGCGTGCCTGATGGCAGCGCGAATCAGCCGTGAGGATCCATGGAACGAAACCGGTTTAAAGCCCACACCGACCTGTACCTGATGATCGGGACCCGAAGCGGCTCCAGAGATCTTCGTCCAGTCCTCGATCGCCTTGGCGGTCCCAAACCGGATCTTCTTGAAACTTTCAGGAAACTCTTTTGATAAAAATTCCAGGATCTTGCCGGCGTCCGGTGAGGCGGACGCGAATTCGATACCGGCATAGATATCTTCGGTATTCTCGCGGAAAATCACCATGTCGATCGCCTCCGGCCGCTTCACCGGAGAAGGCACCCCGTCGAGGTATCGAACCGGGCGCAGGCAAACATACAGATCAAGGAGTTGCCTCAGCGCGACATTGAGAGACCGGATCCCTCCTCCGACCGGCGTCGTCAGGGGGCCCTTGATCCCCACCAGGTAGTGCTGGAAAGCTTTTACCGTGTCGTCCGGAAGCCACGTCTTGAAGAGATTGAAGGCTTTCTCTCCCGCATACACTTCCATCCAACGGATGGATTTCTTGCCCCGGAATGCCTTTTCGATCGCGGCGTCGAAGACGCGGCGCGAGGCGCGCCAGATATCGGGTCCTATTCCATCCCCTTCGATGAAGGGAATAACGGGGTGATCGGGCACAACGAGGCGGCCGTCCCGGAGCGAGATTCTCTCCCCTTCGGCAGGAGGGTTGAGGGTCATTCGTGACGTCTCCTATAAAAGCTCGTGGACCGGGGATGACTGAATCTGCTGCCGGATACGTTTGGCGTACACGGCCATGTCGTCCCCGCCGTACTTCTTGAGCTTGAGGACAAATCGGATGTTATCGTCGTCATAACGGGGTGTAATATGGAAGTGAAAATGAAAGACGGACTGGCCCGCCGCCTTACCGTTGTTGGAAAAGACATTATAGCCCGGCGGGTTCAGCGACTTGACGATCGCGTGAGAGACAACCTTCGTCGCTTTAATCAGGTCCAGGAGCTCTTCGTCGGGAACTTCGACCAACGTCGCGCGATGCCGCTGCGGCATCACCAAGACGTGGCCGTAGTGAATCGGGTTGATATCGAGGATGGCGATGGCGTTTTTATTCTTAAAGAGGACCTCCGCATCGGACTCGCCCCTTATTATTTTGCAGAACTTGCACTGGATCATGGCAGTTTACCGTGCGCAAACCCCCCGAAAACATTTGTATATACCAAATTCGCCGCTGAAAGTCAAAGAGGGCAGAAACAGTACATATCCTTGATTCTTTGGGCATGGATATGTATATTCAGCTCAATCCAAACTCACTTTCCGCTCTCATTTCAATGGAGTCATCATGATGCGCCCTGCGCTGCTTCTCCTCTCAATCGGAGTACTGGCGGTTTGGCTGATTATAACCGGCTTCCAATGCGGCTCGTCGGAAATGACGACCGCGAAGCTCGCGTACAGTCAGAAGAATCTCGAGAAGGCCGACTCCTCTTTCGCGAAGGAAGTCGAAAAGAACCCCGCAAACGCCGAGGCGTGGTACTATCTGGGCAGAGTGCGGTTGGATCGGGGGAACTATGGGGGAATGGTCGAGGCCTATAAACAGTCGCTCGCCGCCAGCAAAGAGTTTGAACCGCGGATCATCGAAGACAAGAAGTTCGCGTGGGCGCAGATGCTCAACAAGGGAGTCGGTTATCATAACAGGAGCGTGTCGCTGGAGAAGGAGCCCTCCATGAAGGACAGCGCAGAGGCGTACCGCAAAATGGCGATCGACACCTACAAGCTGGCGATTCAGATCAACCCCGACAGCGCAATCACCTTTCAAAATTTGGCCGTGGACGAGCACCTTTCGGGCAATTACGACGAGGAGATCAGCTATCTGAAAAAGGCGCTTGAGACCAAGAAATCGCCCGAGCTCACGATGATGCTGATTAATGCCTACATCCAGAAAGCCGAGAATGCTAAAAAAGCCGGTAAGACGACCGAAGCGGCGGAGAATTTCAACCAGGCCATCGCGGCCTTGACTGCGGCGCGAGCGGCGAATCCCGGCGATGAGGAGATGCTGGGGACACTCATCAATGTCTATATCGAAGCCGGACGTACGAAGGATGCTCTCCCGTTGATCAAGGAGGCGGTCGAGAAAGACCCGAAGAATAAGGTGTATCAAAACGATCTGGGCCTTCTGTTGCTCGATCAGGAGAACTACGAGGAAGCCGTCCGGCACTTCGATGCTGCGATTGCGGCCGACAGCAGCTTCGACCAGGGACTGAGAAACGGCGCCGTCGCGTATATGAAGCTGGGCCAGAAGATGAAGGAAGAAGCCGAGGCGAAAGCCGGGGCGAAGGGCAAGGTCGACAAGTCGTACGTCGAAAAATTCAAGCGCGCGGTCGTACTCCTCGAGAAGCTGAATTCACTGAGACCCAAGCAGGCAGAGTTCCTTGAGGCACTCGCAACCGCCTACGCAAACGCGGGAATGTACAAACAGGCTGAGGCAAGAATCAAGGAAGCAGACGCCCTGCGGAAAAAGTAGCGGTTCACGGGGCTTTCTTCGAATTTTAAAAGGATCGGTCATGGTCAATCAGATACCTCCGCAGCAGCAAATCAACATCGAACTGGGCGAGAAGGAAGCCGAGGGGATTTATTCGAATCTTGCCATCATCACGCACTCCCCTGCGGAATTCGTCGTAGATTTTACGCGCGTCTTGCCCGGGGTGCCGAAGGCGAAGGTCTTTGCCCGCATCATCACCACCCCTCAGCACGCGAAACTGCTTCTCAACGCCCTCAAAGAGAACATCGAGAAGTATGAAAAGACGTTCGGGGAAATCAAAGTGCAGGGCGAGCCCTCCACCCCGGGGGGATTCGGGTTCCAGCCTCCAACGACCGGAGAGGGCGCTAAAGCACGTACCGGCTGAGATCCTTGTTCTTGACGATCCCGCTCAGCCGCTCCTCGACCATCTCCCTCGTAACGATCACCGTCGTACCCACGTACTTATCGGGTGTCTCAAACAGATATTCTTCCAGGAGCGTCGTCATGATCGTGTGCAGGCGTCGCGCGCCGATGTTTTCAACCTGGTCGTTCACTTCGCCCGCAATCCGTGCGATCTCCCGGATCCCGTCGTTTGAAAATTCTAGTTTGACACTCTCAGTCTGAAGAAGCGCGGTATACTGCTTGATCAGCGCATTCTGAGGCAAGGTCAGAATCTTCACAAGATCCTCCTCCGTCAAACTGTTCAGTTCAACTCGAATCGGGAACCGGCCCTGCAGCTCGGGGATCAGGTCGGATGGCTTCGAAACGTGGAACGCTCCCGATGCGATGAACAGTATGTGATCCGTTTTTACAATCCCATATTTCGTCGTCACGCTTGTACCCTCGACAATGGGCAGCAGGTCCCGCTGCACGCCTTCGCGCGAGACATCGGGCCCGGCGCTCTGCGACTTCGTACCGGCGATTTTGTCGATTTCATCGATGAAGATAATCCCTGCGTTCTCGACCCTGCCGAGCGCCTCTTTGATCATCGAATCGGTGTCGATCAGTTTCTGGGATTCCTCCTGAGTCAGAATGGCCCTGGCTTCCGCCACCGTCATCTTTCGCTTCTTCGTGCGTTTCGGCAGCATGCTGCCGAACATCTCCTGGATGTTCACCCCGATCTCTTCGATGTTGACGGGCCCCAGGATTTGCATCGCCGGGAGCTGAGACGCGGTCACGTCAATCTCGAGCATGCGGTTTTCCAGCTCGCCGGAATGAAGCTTCTCGCGAAACTTCTCGCGCGTCGCTTTGTTATCCTCTCCTTCAGAAGACTCCTCCTCCGGAACTACAGATTCGACGACCGGCTGCCTGCGTTTCACAGGGGGAACTAGAAGATCGAGAATGCGCTCCTCGGCAAGCTTCGCGGCCTTATCGTTCACTTCGGCCGCCCTCTCATCCTTGAGCATGCCTACGCCGTATTCTGTCAGATCCCGCACCATCGATTCGACGTCCCGGCCTACATAGCCCACTTCCGTGAATTTCGACGCCTCGACTTTGAGAAACGGGGCATTCGTCAGCTTCGCGAGCCGGCGGGCAATTTCCGTCTTTCCCACCCCGGTCGGGCCGATCATGATGATGTTGTTCGGCATGATCTCCTCGCGCAAATGCTCGGGCGTCTGCATGCGCCGCCACCGGTTCCTGATGGCAATCGCGACCGATTTTTTTGCTGCTTGCTGCCCGATGATATACCGGTCGAGCTCCCGGACGATCTCGCGCGGGGTCAACTCATGGACGGACGTGCTCTGCGGCTTACGGTTCATACGCGGTTGTGCTGGATGCTACTCCAGTTCCTCGATCGAAATATTCTTGTTGGTATAAATGCAGATCTCGCTCGCCGCAGCCAGCGATTCCTTCACGATCTCCTTCGCGGGGAGATCGGCATGGCCGACCAGCATTCTCGCCGCCGCGAGGGCGTAATTCCCACCCGACCCAATCGCCACAATGCCGTCATCCGGCTCCACAATTTCGCCCGTGCCGGAAATAATGAGCGACTGTTCTTTATTGAGCACAGCGAGAAGCGCCTCGAGGTTGCGAAGATACTTGTCCGTGCGCCAGGTCTTGGCAAGCTCGACGGCTGCGCGGAGCAGATTACCGTGGTACTTCTCCAATTGATCCTCGAACCGCTCAAAGAGCGTAAAGGCGTCCGCTGCAGCCCCCGCGAACCCTGCGAGAACGTTTCCATTGTAGATTTTCCTGATCTTGCGGGCGTTTTGTTTGACGATGGCGGCCCCGACGGTCACCTGGCCGTCCCCGCCGATAACGGTCTTCCCCCGGTGGCTGAGACCGATGACGGTCGTGGATTGAAAGATTGCTGGCATTGATTGGAGTGAGGATGTGATCAAATTTTGCGCCGAAGACGGGCGACCGGAATTCTCATCGCTTCGCGGTATTTTGCAACCGTGCGTCTCGCGATATTCAGCCCCTCCCGGTTCAGAATCTCCGCGATCCGGTCGTCGCTGAGGGGGCGATTGGGATCCTCCCCCTCGATGATGCCCTTGATGGTCCGTTTTACTTCCTTATTCGACACCTCTTCGCCGGTTTGAGTTGTCAGCTTATCGCTGAAGAAATGCCGGAGCTCGTAAACGCCGAATTCAGTCTGGACGTACTTTCCGTTGACGACCCTGCTGATCGTCGAAATATCCATTCCGATCACCTCGGCAATGTCTTTGTAAATCATCGGTTTCAGATTCTCTCCGGTTTCGAAAAAGTCCCGCTGTTTTTCGATAATGGCGCGCATCACGCGCATCATCGTATCCCGGCGCTGGTTGATCGAAGCAATGAACCACTTGGCGGCATCGAACCGCTTGCGGATAAACTCTTTCACGCCGTTCGATTGAACATTTTTTTGCCGCTTGCCCATAAGTTCCTTGTAACGCCTGTTGATGCGAAGAGGCGGCACATTGCGTTCGTTCAGGGTGACGAGAAAATCCCCGTCATCGCGCTCAACCGTGAAGTCGGGCACGATATAGTTTTGCTGGGCCGTGAACTGGCCCTCGCCCGGCTTGGGATTCAGTTTCTGGATCAGCTCGATGACGAGCTTTAATTCATCAAGGTGGATGTTGAGGTTCTTGGCGAGTTCTTCGTAATGCTTCATGGTGAAGTCTTCAAAGAACTCGCGCAGAATTCTGAGCGCAGTCTCCTTGAGCTTCGCCGGGTACTGGCCGACTTCAAGCTGGGTGATCAGGCATTCCTGAAGGGTCCGGGCGGCGATACCCGGAGGATCGAGCCGCTGGACCATCCTGAGGATTTCCTCCGCCCGAACGTCGGTGATGCACAGCTTCTGCGCGAGATTGAGATCCTCGACGATCAGATGCAAGTCCCGCCGGAGGTATCCGTCCTCGTCGATGTTCCCGATGATTTCTTCACAAAGCAATCTTTCTTCGGGCGTGAGATCGAGCAGAATGATCTGATCCATCAGCCTCTGCGTCAGCGTTACTTCGGCGGGCTGCGGGATCTCGTCGCGATCCTGGTCGGCCACCGGGGCGCGAGCCGCCTTGTGGCCGTCCAGGTCGTCGTTCATGAAGTCTTCAAACGTGTAGCCGTCGTTCGCGGTGTCGAGTTCTGCCGTCGGCTCGGCATCCGGAGTTTCAACCTGTTCCTCGATCTTCGATTCTTCCGCCTCCTGGACCGGCTCCAGCTCGTCGGCCTCTTCCAGCAGCGGATTCATTTCGAGTTCCGCTTTGATTCGCTGTTCGAGGGCGAGAACCGGAAGTTGAAGCAGCTGCAGGTACTGCACCTGCTGGGGGGTGAGCTTCTGCTGGAGCGTCTGACGCTGTGAGAGGTTCAGCATGGAGATCAGGCCGTGCAATCGCCCCGCGGCGGAGGATGGCTTGCAGTATCGCGGCGCAGGCATTCTCTACGGAATTCCTCATACCAGCGCCCGCCAAAGTTCCGTACCAATGCGTCCTTCAAGAAATCGTAGAGTGGCATATCATGAGACCTCCCGCGACTGCGTCCGGCTGAGCACTCGGAAATTTTTTCATATCGTATCTCTTGTTTCAGCCCGCGTGAAACACGGAGGGGAAACAAATGACAGGAGAGCGGTTTTCGCCAGCCCGTCTCCCCGTTCTGATAAGCCCGTTCAAGTGAACAGCGTGCAATGTCATCTTCGTAGTACACGAAGACGCAATCCCGGTCGTCCACGCAGGTGGTGAAGTAATTTCCGGGCTTCCCCTCAAAGAATCCTCGCGATTCGATGATCTGAAGGTTTTCGTCTGACAGGTATTTTCTCGCCGAAGGCAGCGCCGTACGGAGTTCG
>Ga0137399_10000041_pt1 | contig 40530 bp, 38 predicted proteins | sample czorhiz316metaG_FD_104810 | JGI IMG/M metagenome (GOLD analysis project Ga0137399, IMG submission 104810) | Vadose zone soil microbial communities from Angelo Coast Range Reserve, California, USA - czorhiz3.16 metaG | ecosystem: Environmental > Terrestrial > Soil > Vadose zone | place: USA...
CGTGTTCGGTCAGCGCGAAACACCCAATGCTTTTGCCCGAAACCAATCCGGGCAGCCAACGCGCGTGTTGCTCGGCCGTACCGAAAGAATGGATCGCATGGATGACGAGCGCGCCCTGGACTGACGCGAGCGAACGCAGACCCGAGTCGCCGCGTTCCAGCTCCTGCATCATCAACCCGAATCCGGTGTAACTTACGCCCGCGCAGCCGTGCTCTTTTAAATACGGCGCGAAAAATCCGGCCGCGCCCATTCGCGGAATCAGTTTTTCCGGAAATTTCCCGGCGCGATGACTCGGGACGATCTCAGGCATCGCTTCTTCCTCCACAAAACGCCGTGCTTTATCGCGCGCCGCGCGCTCCTCATCGGTGAGTAATTCTTCAATGCCGTAGTAATCAAGCGAAGTCATGCAATGCTCAGCTTTTCAACAGTGCTATATCTTTTAAGATTCTGATCCGCAATAGCCATGGCACGACTTCACGAATATCAAGGCAAAGCGATTCTCGCCGCGAACGGATTCAAGATTCCGCGCGGCCGCGCTGTCTCTAATCCTGACGATGCCGTGATTGCCGCGAAAGAACTTGGCGGCCAAGTCGTGACAAAGATTCAAGCGTGGACGACCGGGCGTGCGGGAATTGGCGGCATTGCTTTCGCCAAGAGACCGGCCGACGTCCGCGGCCACGCGGCCCGGATGCTTTCGATGAAAGTCGGACAATTCCCCGTCGAAACCGTGCTCGTAGAGGAAAAGATCGACATCGAACGCGAATTTTTTCTTTCGCTGGCGATCGATGACGCCGCGCGCGCGCCGGTGATCATCTTTGCGGTCGGTGGCGGTACTGGAATCGAGGAGCGCGCCGCTTCGACGAGAAAAATTCCGTGCGATGTGAAAACGGGACCGTCTGATGCCGCCCTGAAAGAAGCGGCCGCGTCGTGCGGACTTTCAAAGGACCAAACAAGCCAACTCGCCGAATCGATTCGAAAACTCTTTGCGGCGGCGCGCAGCGTTGAAGCGCGTTCGCTGGAAATTAATCCGCTTGTTCTGACAAAAAGCGGCGAATTCGTCGCCGCCGATTGTCGCGTCACGATTGACGATTACGCCGTCGCGCGACATCCCGAATTGAAAATCGAGATCGCGCGCGAGTTTGATCATCCACCAACCGCGATCGAACGCGTCGCCTACGCGGTCGAGCAGAACGATCACCGCGGCACATTTTATTTCGCGCAGTTGGCAACTGCGGCGCCGAAAGAATCCAAGGGACTGTCCGGTTTTCACGGCGCTGGCGGCGGCGGGTCGATGATGTCGATGGACGCGATCGTGAACGCTGGATTCACCATCGCTAATTTTACCGACACCAGCGGCAATCCTTCCGCGTCGAAAGTTTATCGAGCGGCGCGGATCATTTTGGCGCAACCGGATCTCGTTGGTTATTTCGGTTCCGGCTCCGGCGTAGCGAGTCAGGAACAGTATTGGTCCGCTTACGGACTGGCCAAAGCGTTCTGGGAACTCGATCTCAATATTCCGGCCGTGATCCGTCTCGGTGGAAACACCGAAGATCGTGCGGTCGATATTTTGGCGCGCATGTCGAAATTGCTCGGCGCGCGGATTGAAGGCTATCGCAAAACTGATGCGCCGGCGACGATCGCGAACCGCTTCGCCGAGCTTGTCGCCGAATCAAAAGGCAAAAAATGGAAACCTCGCGCCCCGCGTACGCCAAAGTTTATTAAGAGCGACGCGGCCACGAAGTTTGAGGTGAAAGGTGGCCGCGTTTGGATCGACGACACAATGTGGCCGCTGATCCGGTCCGCAATCGAAACTCATTCTGGCGGCTTGATCATCGATCGCAAGGATGCGCCCGCAATTGCACTGCCAAGCGAAGAATTCGCGAATAAGGATTCCGAGTTAGTCGCGTGCGATGTGGAATGTCGCCTCGCCGGAATCGACGGATTCTATTTAGAGCTTGATGTTCCGGGGCTGGACAAACTGATCGGAGGCGCGCGCTAATGGCGATTTTGATCGACGAAACTAAGCGCGTGCTGGTCCAGGGAATCACCGGACGCGAAGGCCGCGCCCGGACGCGCTTGATGCGCGAATACGGCACGAACGTCGTCGCCGGCGTAACGCCGGGAAAAGGCGGCGAAAATGTTCTCGGCGTTCCGGTCTTCAACACGCCACAGGACGCGGTCAATTCATTAGGCAAGATCGACATCTCCGTGCTGTTCGTTCCCGCAGCCGGCGTGAAAGAAGCGGCCATCGCCGCGATTGAAGCCGGAATCAAACTCACAGTGCTGGTCCCGGATCGCGTGCCGGTTTGGGACGCGATGGAAATTGCTGCGGTCGCAAAAGCGCACGGCTCGATGTTCGTCGGACCGAACACGCTCGGCGTGTTGAGTCCCGGCAAAGCTGTGGTTGGAATGATTGGCGGTCGCGCGGAGAGCGCGCGGCAATGGTTCAAGCCCGGAGTTCCAAAAGGCGTCGGCGTGATCAGCCGCTCCGGCGGGATGGCGTCGAGCACCGGTTATTATTTAGGACAAGCCGGCGTCCGGATCTCGACGATCGCGCACATTGGCGGCGACGCGGTCCTTGGAATTCGCATTCCTGACGCGGCGTTGATGTTTGAAGCCGACCCGCTCACCGAAGCGATCGTGATCTTTGGCGAAATCGGTTCCTCGCAGGAAGAGGAACTCGCTCAATTGATTCGCGATCGCAAAGTGACCAAGCCCGTGATCGCTTACATTGGCGGCAAAGCGGCGCGCGAAGGAACGCGATTCAGTCACGCCGGAGCGATCATCGAAGGCGGACGCGGCACGCACGCAGGAAAAGTGAAAGCTTTGCGTGAGGCGGGCGCGACGGTAGTCGATGCGTTCGGCGAATTGCCGGATGCAGTGGTTGAGATTCTGCGGAAATTAAAAGGAGAAAGCCTGATGAGCGAAGCCGATAAGAACGCAGTCTGGAACAGCGCGATCACGCGCATCGAACCGAATCGCGTCGCGGTTCGCGGCTACAACATCGCCGAATTAATGGGGCGCGTTTCGTTTGGCGCGGCGGTCCATTTGATTTTGACCGGCGAATTACCCAAACCCGAGGTCGCGCGCTTGATGGACGCGATTCTCGTTTCATCGATCGATCACGGCGCGACACCGCCGAGCGCGCTGGCTGCGCGAACAACCGCATCGACCGGCGCATCGTTGAGCGCCGCCGTCGCCGCCGGGATCATGTCGATCAATCGTCATCACGGCGGCGCGATCGAGGATTGCGCGCGCCAATTGAAAGCAATCGCCGATCGCGCAGCGAAAGAATCTATTTCAATTGAGGAAGCAGCGACGCGCACACTCGCCGCCATGCGCGAAAGCGACGAACGCATGTCGGGATTTGGTCATCGCGTGCACACGAAGGATCCGCGCACCGCGAGATTGTTCGAGCTCGCGCGCGAAGCCGGCATCGATGGCGCGCACATGAAAGCGGCGCGCGCGGTCGAAAAATCATTCGCCGATGCCAAGAAAGCGCTGCCGATCAATGTCGATGGCGCGATCGGCGCCATTCTGGCCGATCTCGGAATGAATCCGGCGGCCTTCAATGGCATTTTCATGATCGCGCGCACTCCCGGACTGATCGCGCACGTCATCGAAGAACAAACTCGCGAAAAACCGATGCGCCGGATCGATCCGGTTAAACACGGCTACGACGGAGCGCCGCCGAGAAAAATTTCACCCTAACCAAGATCGACAATCACCATGGCAACAACGACCCAAACAAAAACCTACCGCGTTAAAGACATCGCGAAGCTTTTTCCCAGCTTGATGAAGATCAATCAGAGATCGCTTCGCGAAAAAGTAGCGGCGGTTTGGAGCGAGGCGATCACGACCGGTTGCGGCGGGAAAGGCTGGACCTTTGCCGAATTGCGCGCGGTGAAGTTCACGCTTCTGGCCGGCGATATCGACATGAAATTCGTCGAGCACCTGAATTCCTGTGCGCGGCAGTGCATCGCCATCGCCGACGTCCTGAAAAAATCGTTTCGCTGCAGTATTCCGATTCAACGCGATTATCTCATCGCCGGCGCATTGCTCGCCGACGTCGGCAAGCCGCTCGAGTACGACAAGGACAAGTCAGGCAAAGTGGTTCAGGGAAAATTTGGACAACAAGTGCGGCATCCGTTCAGCGGCGTCGCGCTCGCTTACAAACACGGCATTCCCGGCGAAGTCATGCACATCATCGCGACCCACAGTCACGAGGGCGATAAAGTCGAACGCTCAATCGAGTCGATCATTTTCCATCACGCCGATTTCGTCGACTTCGATATCGCCAAGCTTCTTGGCAAGCGCGCCGCGAAGAAGTAACTGTTTGTTAATATGGGCCTGACGCTGGTTGAGAAGATTGCCGCGCGTCACGCGGACGGACTTCCCGCGGGCACGGTCGTGCGCGCTGGCGATTTTATTTCCATCCGTCCGCGCCATGTCATGACGCACGACAACACCGGCGCGGTGATTCCAAAGTTCAAGCAGATCGGCGCGACGAAGATTGCCGATCCCGCGCAACCGGTTTTCGCCATCGACCACGACATTCAAAATGTCACGCCGAAGAATCTCGAGAAGTACGCCAAGATCGAGAAATTCGCCGCTGAGCACGGCATCGATTTTTACCCGGCCGGCACCGGAATTTCGCACCAGGTGATGGTCGAGCAAGGTTACGTCGTCCCCGGCGCGCTCGTCGTGGCGAGCGATTCGCACTCTAATTTGTACGGCGGGGCGGCGGCACTGGGCACACCGGTGGTGCGAACCGATGCCGCAAGTATTTGGGCTACTGGAGTCACGTGGTGGCAGGTTCCGAAAGTGGCGAAGGTACTGCTCAAAGGAAATCTTTCCGCTGGCGTCACCGGCAAGGATGTCATCATTGCTTTGTGCGGACTGTTCAATAAGGACGAAGTGCTGAATCACGCGGTTGAATTTCTGGGCGACGGCGTAACGAATCTTCCCATATCCGCGCGCCTGACCATTGCTAACATGACGACTGAATGGGGCGCGCTCGCCGGTGTGTTTCCGTTTGATGAGGTGACCGTGAATTATTTGCGCTCACGTATCCCCGCTTTCACAAATCCGAGTCGACCAGGAACGCGCGGTCCGAAGAGTCGCTCCGGTTACACTAAGATCGACATCGACACGTGGTGGAAGAATCGAAGCGAATTGAGCGCCGATGCGGACGCCGAATACGCGATCGAGCTTGAGCTTGATCTTGCCACGGTCGTTCCGCATGTCTCCGGGCCCAACGAAGTGAAGACGATGGTGTCCTTACCGGAAATGGAACGGAAGCATGTCGCGATTCAGAAAGCCTATTTGTTGTCGTGTGTGAACGCACGCTTCGAAGATTTGCATGACGCGGCCGAAGTCATTCGCGCGCGCGGCGGGCATGTGGCAAACGGTGTCGAATTTTATCTCGCCCCCGCGAGCGCTGAGGTGCAAGCGAAATCCGAATCCAACGGTGATTGGAAAACTCTGCTCGATGCGGGTGCGATTCCGTTGCCGCCCGGTTGCGGCGCGTGCATCGGGCTGGGTCGCGGTCTGGTCGGTAAAGGCGAAACCGCGATCAGCGCCACCAATCGCAATTTCAAAGGCCGCATGGGTGATCGCGAGGCGCTGGTTTATTTAGGTTCGCCCGCCGTTGTCGCGGCCAGCGCGCTGGCTGGATTCATTTGCGCACCACAAGATTTCGCCGAACGCGCCGCGGGCACAGCAATTCGGCGCGCGGAGAAAAAAGCGAAACCGGCCGCGTCGGTTCAAATCATTGCCGGTTTTCCGCCACGTGTGAGCGGTCGCGTTCTTTTCGTTGATAAAGACAATTTGAACACGGACGGTATTTACGGCAGCAAACACACTTACCGCGACGACATGATGCCGGAGGAAATGGCGGCGGTCACGTTTGAAAATTACGATCCCAACTTCAACGCGCTCTATCAAAAGGGCGACGTCGTGGTCGGCGGACTCAACTTTGGCAGCGGCTCGAGTCGTGAGCAGGCGGCGACCGCGCTGAAGTTCAAAGGCATCCCGTGCGTTATCGCGGCCAGTTTTTCCGAAACCTACAAGCGCAACGCGTTCAACAACGGCTTCGTCGTCTTCGAATGTCCCGAACTGGTGACGCACTTGCGAGCTACGCTAAAAGATCGCGCGCCGACCACTGTGGCGCCGAAGATCGACATCGATTACGCCAAATCGACGCTGACGATCGATGGAAAATCACTCGCCTTTCCTCCGCTTAGTCCTGCCGCTCAGGAATTGATCGTCGCGGGAGGCGCGGAAAATCTGGTCGCTTCGCGCCTTCGCAACCGGAACAGAGTTTAAACAGAAGATAACGAAGAGAACAAAGACTCGTCCGAAAAATCTTGGATCTTCGTTTCCTTTGTTTCCTTCTGTTTGTCTTATCAGTGTCATCCGCGTAATCCGCGGTGAAATTTCCTGGCTCGCTTGCGGGCCGCGAACGCGTCGATAAGATCGACATCTTATGGCGAAGTACAGAATCGCGTGGATGCCCGGCGACGGAGTGGGCAATGATGTCATGGAGGCGGCGCGCCTCGTGTTGGATCGCCTGAAACTCGACGCCGAATACGTGCCGTGCGACATCGGCTGGGAATTTTGGTGCAAGGAAGGCAACGCGCTGCCCGATCGCACCGTCAAAGCATTGAAGGAAACGACCTGCGGGCTTTTCGGTGCGATCACCAGCAAACCGCAAAGTGAAGCCAAGAATGAATTGGCTCCCGAGCTGAAAGATAAAGGTCTCGTTTATTTTTCACCGATCGTCGGTCTGCGGCAGATGTTCAATCTCCACACCAACATGCGGCCGTGTAAAAGTTATCCCGGCAACCCGCTGAACTTTCGCGGAAACAAGATCACCAACCCGAGCGGCGAAGATGTTCTAATCGATCAGGTTGTGTTCCGTGAAAATACCGAAGGCATGTACGGCGGCGTCGAGTTTTTTCCGTTGCCGGAATCGGTTTACACCGCGCTCTGCGCGAACCCGAAGATGAAGAAATGGAAAGACAAAGCGGGTCTGGAGAATATCGCGCTCTCAACTCGGATCATGAGCAAGCAGGGTTGCACCAACATTTGTAAGCAAGCGTTCGAGTTCGCCAAGAAAACCGGACGCAAGCGGGTGACGCTGATCGAAAAACCAAACGTGCTGCGCGAAACGGGCGGATTGATGATGCGTTGTTTCAAAGACGTCGCTAAAAATTATCCGGACATTCGCGCCGATGACGCGAACATCGACGCAATCTGCATGTGGATGTTCAAAAATCCGCAGGATTATTCGGTCCTCGTCGCGGAAAATATGTTCGGCGACATCGTGAGCGACTTGTGCGCCGGCCTGGTCGGCGGACTCGGCTTCGCGCCCAGCGCGAACCTCGGCGACAACTACGCCGTGTTCGAACCAACGCACGGATCGGCGCCGAAGTACACCGGTCAATACAAGGTCAATCCGATCGCCATGCTTCTGACTGCGAAGTTGATGCTGGACTGGCTCAAAGAAACCGAAATGGCCACCCGTCTTGAAACCGCGATTGCTCGCGTCATCGCGGAAGGCAAAGTGCGCACCTACGATATGGGTGGGAAGGACTCGACGTTGGATGTTGCGAAGGCGATTGCGGACTACGCCTCTTGATGTCCTACGACATGTCCGCCATTGGTCGGACTCGCCGTGGCGAGGGCGGCAAAGATTCCACCCTCGACGTCGCCAAAGCGATCGCTGACTACGCCAGTTCATGATGATCGACATCGTCCTTAAATTTTTATTCTGTTGTGCCGCGCCCGCTTTTTGCTACAGCAGAAACGCGTGATCACGACGAAGGCCCCCAGTGCCGTAACCACGGGCAATTTTTTCACCATCGGCTACGAACAAAGCACGATCAGGCGTTTCCTGTCACTGTTGCGCTCGCGCGAGGTCGAGATCGTGGTGGATGTTCGGCAGATCCCGCTCAGCCGAAAACCAGGTTTCTCGAAGCATTATCTCAGTGGCTCATTGGAGAATGCGGGGATCGAGTACCGCCACGTTGTCAACCTTGGTGCGCCAAAGAGACTGCGAGAGAAGCTTCGCAATGGAGGAAGCTGGCGGGAATATATCAAAGGATACAATGTCGTTTTGCAACGAGAAGTGGAGTGGGTCGATGAGCTTGTATCACTTGCGGCAACCCGACGAATTTGCCTTCTTTGTTTTGAGCGAAATGCAGATGAATGTCATCGCAGCTTGATAGCGTGCGAGATGGAACAGCGCAGCAACGGTTTAAAACTCAAGGTCGAGCACATTTCATATTGAATTAGTGAATCAGTCCCCCCAGCGACTGCGACTCATGGTCGCGGTAAAAGCATATCCTTCAATCAGCAAAGGATATGACGAACTCGTGTGCTGTGCAGGTGTTACGGACGACCAGAAATGGGTGCGCTTATATCCGGTGCCATATCGCAATCTTCCAGGGCAGCAGCAATTTCAGAAAGGCGACGTGATCGAAGTTCTCGCGGAACGGCCCAAAGCGCACAAAGATGATCGTCCGGAAAGCTGGAAACCTAAACTCGATACAATGAAAATTGTAGATCACGTTTCAGTGAAAGAGGGAGATTGGCGACAGCGCCTTGGATGGATCAGTCCCACCATCTTGCGCGGGTTTGGTGAGCTCACAGAGAAGCAAGAGAAAGAAAACAAATCGTTGGGCGCTTTTCGCCCAGCAAAAATCCTCGGAGTCAAAGTAACGCGCGAAGCAAGCTCGTGGACAGACGCGCAGATTGCGACGATTAACCAGAAGGATTTATTCTCGGACAAGGAGCCGCTCGAAAAAATTCCTTTTCGATTTCAGCTCGGATTTGAGGACGAGAACGGTCGAAAGCATTGGCTTTCAATTATTGACTGGGAATTCTTTCAGTTGTGGCGGAAGGAACGTGACCGTTTGAGAGATGAGGACAAGGCAGCCGATCAAGTGCGGCGCAAGATCGAATTTATCACTGCAAAGGACAAAGATGTTGTCGCATTTGCTGGAAACCTCGCTCATCCCGCGATGCGGCGAAGCTTCATGTTGCTTGGATTTTGCTATCCAAAGATCGATCCACAACGCTCTCTCCTTTAATTCGAAAATCAGGTTTCGCCGGCGTAAAATTTTCGCGCCTCTTCCCGGAGCCGTTACTTCACGTTTGCGATCTTTACGATGCTGCCCTTTGCCTGCGGGTCTTTTGGGTCCTTGACCACGGTCACGTACAATTCTTTCTCGCCCTCACTGAAGGCGACGTTGGTTGTGCCATCACCGGCGGCGATCTCAAATACGTGGAGCAGCTTGCCGTCGGGAGATAGCTTCAAAATCTTTCCGCCGAACCATTGGGCAACATAAATGTTCCCCTTGCTGTCGATCTTCATGCTATCGGGTCCGAGCCACCAGGACTTGTTCTTGTCTTTCACGAGCAGATTGAGCAGAGCGAAATTCGATCTGCTGCTCAATGTGCCGTCGTCATTGATTTTGAATTTCAACATGCAGTTTCCGACGGTTTCGCTGACGTAGAGAGTTTTTTGATCGGGAGAGACGCCGATTCCGTTGGCGTAGTTGAGATCGTCCGCTACCTCGACCCATTTCTCGCTGCCAGGCGCAAGATAGAGAATTTTTCCCGCGACGGAGGTCGGCTGGTCCTTGTACGGGCCAAAGACCGTGGCGTAAGCGCCACCGTTGGCGGTCACCACAATATCATTGATGCCGCCGTCGAATGGCTTGCCGTTTTTGTCGGCATCCCAACGGCGCAACTGCTTGCCGGTCAGGTCGAGTTCCATGATGGCGCCATGTTCCTCGGTGCACGCGAGCAAAAACGTCTTCTGTTTCGTGAGCGCCAACCCGTTATGTCCGCAGCCCGGGGTGTGATTCAACACGGTGGTCGTTTTGCCATCCCATTTCGACAGCGTGTTGGAGACCCAGCCAACGTAGTAAAGGTTGCCGTCAATGTACAACGGACCTTCCGGTCCAAGAACATTGCTGACGATGACTGTTTCGTCGGCGCACACCGCAGTGGCAACCAACATTGCGCCAACGGCGAAGCAGATAATTTTACTTGCCCTCATTTTGATTCCAGAATTCTAGCCACAGATTAGACACAGATTTTCACGGATTTCAGAGCCCCCGAGCGCATCCCTCCATTTTGCCTGCTCCTACATCAAACATCGAACATCAAACATCATACATGCGGCGTCAGCCGCGCAGCTGGCGTTCGTACTCCGCGCTGTCGAAATGGCCTTTCGATTCGCCGATCAGTCCGGCGTTGTCGATCTTCCAAGTTCGTAGCCGCTGATGCGAACGCGTTTTCCGGTGCCGCCTGGGCCGGTGTTCGTTCCCGTCAGCGTCCAATGGAACTCGACCCCATTAGGCGTTGACTCGACTTTGTCGAATGTCACGATCATATCCGGAAATGTGGTCATGAATCCTCGCGCCTCCTCCGCAATCGCCGCGCGTCCAACCGCGGGCGGCCCGTTGTTAATGCTGATCGAGCCGCGCTCGGCGAAGAATTCCGCGACGCTTTCAGGATTTTGGCTACACCACGCCTTCGCGTAACGCTGCGCAAATGTAGTTAACTCGTCTCTCGTCACAGGTCACTTGCTTGCCGCGCCGTAGCATTGTGCGAAGGCGGGTCACTCGGCTTCATGATCTCGCGTAGATTGTAGGTTGAGTAAGCCTTGGGCTCATCGCCTCTCGCGATAATCGCGTCGACGACGCGGCCAAACTCTTCGGTGTGCCAATGTCTCCGCTCCTTCCACCATTGTTGAACTCCCCGATAAGCAATCAGATCGCTCATCGTCCGGTCGATCTTGTCCCATGACGATGCCGTGAGTATGCCGTCGCGATGAGCGAAATACATTGCTTCGAAGTGGTTTAAGAAACGGTTGAAGAAGGCGCTGAACCTGAGTTTTGAAACAGGATCGAGACCGGCGAAAGATTGCACGCCGCGCAGAAAAATGGCGCTGAACTCGGCGCTGTCGTGCAGGGTGCATGTCAGATCGCCCCACTGCGCAGTGAGAACATTGACCGCTGACTGGCGGCGTTCTTTTGTCTGCTCGCGGATTTGGATGGCGAGATAAATAAGAGAAGGGATTCCGACGAACACCGCCGCCAATTGGCCGAACGCAGCGAGCATTTCCCAGTTCATAGTGATCGGACTCGCGCGTAAGCCGGAACATAAGGTCGCGTGGCGCGATACTGTTCGATCTGCGTCGCGAGCCATTCGCACCACTCCAAAAACTCATCGTGCCCGGTGCGCTTTCGCCTTTCCTCCGACCAGTTTTTCGCGCGCGACCAAAAACTGAGGATCGCGCCGCCGGCAAGATCGTTCACGGTTTGAACGTTAACCAAACCATGAAAAACCATGTAGCCGATTACTTCCACCCGAAGTCCGAACAGGAAAATCTGGCGCCTCGTTTCGGCATCTAAGTTTTCAATTACGGTTGTAGATGCGCCTTCCGGAATTTCGCTGAGCAATTCTAAAAAGCGCGCCGAATTCTCGCTTAAGGCGGCAGTTTCAATCACAGTCACCGCCGCTTGGTCGCGTCGCGCGCGATTGGCGGCGCGCACCTGCAAGCCGGTGAAGACGAGCGCGCCGATCAACGTGACGGTTGAAACAAGGTTGAGCGCGCTGGCGAAATCGAAATGCATCAAATCATGCTCAACGCACGAGCAGATCCAGCTGGCGCATATCCAAACCGGCCTCGCGATAGTGTTTCCGAGTCAGCTCGAGAAGTGTGAATCCATCCTCGTAGGCAGCAAAACCACCGTTCACCGCTTTGTCCAAATAGATGAGGCCGCCTCCAACCACGAACAGAGTTACCATCGGCTCTGGTGAGTCCTCGGTAATCACCAGCGTGTGAGCTTCACCGGCGGGTTCGTAGATGTACGTTCCGGGCTTTGCAATCCAGTCATGCTCCAGGTACCGCCAGTGACCCCGCATCGTATAGCCATGAACGGTGCCAACATGGTAGTGAGTTCCCACCATGGACCCGGGGAGACCTTTCAGAACGACGCTGAATCCTCCGGATGTGACGTTAAAGGAGCAGGGCTGGAACCAGACACCATTCGCGTAAGGAACCCAGAGACGATCGTCTTCCAAGTTGATGTTAGTAATGAAGTGTTCGCGGCTCCTTCGATTCGGATCGAGGCCGTCGGTGAAATTGCTAAAGGCAGTGATCGGCATATGTCCCCCTTTTTGGTAAGTTACTGCTGATCAAGACCGGCTTCGGATTTGCCGTCAATCCTTTTGCCACACAGTCAATTTATGAACAAGGCTGGCATTAGCCCAATTCGCGCTAACACTCCGGCTAACCGCGAGGCGAAGCGGCTTGAAAATCTCCACGGCCCAATCAAGTTCATAAACCCGGAAAGATCGACGTCGTCATGGCATCTCAACAAACCGAATCGAAGCGTCTGCTGTCGTACATCATCGCCGACTGGGCTTGCTCACTGAAGTACGAGCATCTTTCGCCGGAGACGATTCAAGCGGCGAAATTATTTTGGTTCGATTCCATCGGTTGCGCGCTTGGCGGCAGTCAGCAGGACGACGCGAAAATTTTGCTGAAGCATTATCGGGCAATGGGCGCTAGCAAAGGCACCGCGACCGCGTTCGTCTCCGGTTTCAAGACCAATCCGGTCGATGCCGCATTTCTGAATGGCCACATGATTCGCGCGATGGATTACAACGACATTTATTGGAAAGCCGATCCGTGTCATCCGAGCGATCTCATCGCCGCGCCGTTGGCACTCTGTGAAAGCGAAGGTCTGAGCGGCAAAGATCTGATTCTCGCGACAATCATTGCCTACGAAATTGAAATGCGTCTTTGCGAAATCGGACGACCCGGAGTGCGCGAATATGGCTGGCATCACGCGACGTTGAGCGCGTTCGCGGCGCCAGTAGCGGCGGGTCGCGTTCTGAATCTGACTACGGATCAGATGGTCTCGGCGATCGGCATTAGCGCGGCGCGAACATTTTGTCCGGGTGCGGTGACGGCGGGCAAGTTGACCAACATGAAAAACACGGTCGATCCGTGGGCCGGACGGATGGGCGCGGAGAGCGCGCTCCTTGCTCGCGGCGGATTTTCAGGTCCCGAACACATCATCGACGGCAAAGAAGGGCTCTTTGCTGTGTTCCATCACGTCCAATACAAAGGAGAACCGGCCACTTTCGACGGCGAAAGTTTGGTTAGAGATTTACCGAACTCGCCGAAGTCCCACTACCGGATCCTCGATTGCGGAATGAAAAGTTTTCCGATCGAAGCGCTCAGCCACGCGCCGTTGACTGCGATGATGAAGACGGTCAAGGAACACAAGATCAAGGCCGACGACGTTAAGGAGATCAAAGTGGAAGTGATCGCGCGCGCGGCCGACATTCTGGGCGATCCGCACAAATACCGGCCGGACTCGAAGGAAACGGCCGACCACTCGCTGCCGTATTGCATGGCGGTCGGGCTCGTCGATGGAATGGTGACGCCGCTGCAATTCAAGGAAGAACGCGTGCTCGACAAATCGCTCATTCCGATCATGGACAAAGTGAAAGTGGTCGCGAACGAAGAGTTCGAGGCGCTCTTTCCGAAATTTCAGCCGAGCCGCGTGACCATCACCACGAACGACGGCAAGTCACACGCCACCCGGGTCGATGTTCCCAAAGGCGATCCGCGCGATCCGATGACCGAAGACGAAATCGCGGTGAAATTCACGGCACTCGGCGGCGACGTTATCGGAAGGGATCAATGCAAGAAGTTACAGCAATTCATCATGAGCATTGAAACCGCCAAGGATCTTGGCGGACTCTTTGAGCTGACTACGGCTGGATAGCGCACGCGTGAGTTACCTTAAGACAAATGAATACCGAAACACTTACGCGTTTTCCGCTGGCGCAATTGCCCACGCCGGTCGAAATGCTCGAACGGATCTCAACTGAACTTGGCGGGCCTAAACTGTTGATCAAGCGCGATGATCAAACGGGTCTTGCGTTGGGCGGCAACAAGACTCGCAAACTCGAATTTCTCGTGGGACAGGCACTGGAGCAGGGCGCGGACACATTGGTGACGGCGGGAGCGGCGCAATCGAATCATTGTCGCCAAACGGCGGCGGCGGCGGCGAAGGCGGGATTGAAGTGTGAACTGATCCTCGCCGGCAAGAAACCCGAATTGCCGAATGGCAACCTGCTGCTCGATGAATTGCTGGGAGCAAACTGTCATTGGACTGAGCGGCCGCAGCTTTCCGTAAAATTGAGCCAACTGCCCGAGCAACTCCGCGCGCAGGGACGCAAACCTTATGTGATTGAGATCGGCGGGTCCAACGGTGTCGGAGCAACAGGCTACGTGCTGGCGATGATCGAACTGACGGAGCAACTGCGCTCGACCACGCACCACTTGGATCACATTGTGTTCGCTTCAAGCTCCGGCGGGACGCAGGCCGGCATGGTGCTGGGCGCGCGAGTTGCGGAATTCGCGGGCCAATTGCACGGAGTGTCCATTGATAAAGATGATTTAGAGCGCGAGGACTACGAAGAAGAAGTGGCGCAGATTGCCAACGAGTGCGCACAATACATCGGCGTGGACGTGCGGTTGACCAAGCAACACATCAAGGTCATTTACGACTACACGGGCGAAGGTTACGGCGTCGTGAGCAATCTGGAACGCGAAGCCATTCGTTTAATGGCGCAGTGCGAAGGGATCATTCTCGACCCGGTCTACACGGGGCGCGCGTTCGGCGCGTTAGTCGATTTAATTCGTAAAGGCGCGTTCAAGCGCGGCGAAACCGTTTTGTTCTGGCACACCGGCGGCGCACCGGCGCTTTTTGCCTACGCGAAGGAACTGGCCTGAACTGAGGGCGTTGTGCTGTCGGCGCCCAAATATTTAGGACGCTGCGGCGCGTGTCCCTCCAATCGTCACGCGTTCGCGCTGCCGGCGTCACCCGCGCCGAACTGGATTCCCTGCGCCAGCGGGAGCTCGGTCGAAAAGTTGATCGTGTTGGTCTGGCGGCGCATGTAACTCTTCCACGAATCGCTCCCGCTTTCGCGCCCACCGCCGGTATTTTTCTCACCGCCAAACGCGCCGCCAATTTCCGCGCCGCTGGTGCCAGTGTTCACGTTGGCGATTCCACAATCGCTGCCGACCGCGCTGACAAATTTCTCCGCCTCGCGGACATCGTTCGTGAAAATCGAGCTGGTCAAACCCTGCGGCACGCCATTCTGAATTGTGATCGCTTCGTCGAAATCGCGATAGGTCAGTAAATAGAGAAGCGGCCCGAACGTTTCCTCATGCACAATCTTGAAGTTTGGTTTCGCGTTCGCGAGACACGGCTTCATATAACAATCGCCCGGTAAATCCATGCGCTCGCCGCCGTAAAGGACTTCGCCGCCTTCGGCTTTCAGTTTCTTGATCGAATCCTGCACCATGTCGACCGCGCCCTTGTCGATCAACGGTCCCATCAAAGTTTTCTTATCGAGCGGATTTCCGATCGGGAGCGATTTGTAGGCGGCCAACAGTTTCTTGCGCACTTTGTCGGCAACCGATTCGTGCATGATCACGCGCCGCGTCGAAGTGCAACGCTGCCCCGCGGTCCCAACCGCACCGAAGAAGATCGATTGCGTCGCCATTTCCAGATCGGCAGTTGGGCAAACGATGAGCGCGTTGTTTCCGCCCAATTCCATGATTGTCTTACCAAGCCGGCCATGGACGGTCTTCGCCACGTTCAAGCCCATCGCGACCGAGCCCGTGGCCGAGATCAACGGGATACGCGCGTCGTCGGCCAGTTTTTGGCCGACCGATTTCCGGTCGCCGATCAGCAAAGTGAAGATCGCCGGATCGGCGCCGGTCTCGCGACAAACGCGCTCGGCAATTCTTGTGACCGCGATCGCAGTCAACGGAGTCTTCTCGGACGGTTTCCAAATTGTCGCGTCACCGCAAACGGCGGCGAGCGCCGCATTCCAGGACCAGACTGCGACCGGAAAATTGAATGCCGTGATTACGGCGACCAGTCCGAGCGGATGCCATTGCTCCATCAAGCGGTGACTCGGGCGCTCGGATTGAATCGTCAGTCCGTAAAGCATGCGCGATTGGCCGACCGCGAAATCGCAGATGTCGATCATCTCCTGAACTTCGCCTTCACCTTCCGCAATGATTTTTCCAGTCTCGAGCGTGACCAGCTGACCAAGTTCGTGTTTCAGTTCGCGGAGCGCGTTTCCCAAACGGCGAACGGTGTCGCCGCGGACCGGCCCCGGAGTCTTTCGCCATTTTTCGAATGCTTCTTGCGCACGCGCGATCGCCGTTTGGTAATCGTCAGCGGAGGCCGTTCGAATACTGGCCAGCCGCCGGCCATCGATCGGCGAAATCTTGTCGATCTTCGCACCACTGCCGCGCCATTCTCCGTTGAAAACTCCGGAATTTTCCTCGCTCAGCGCGAGTTTCTCGAAGACCGATTGCATCGCTATTTCCGTTTCCGGCAATATTGCCGGATCAAACCCATCGCTTCGTCCACAACTTCAGCGGTGATGTCGAGCGCCGGACGAAAACGGATCGATCGATCACCGGAGCGCAACGTCAAAACGCCAAGATCAAACAGACCTTTCCAGAATCTTTCGCGGGTATCGGCATCCGGCAGATCGAACGCCAGCATTAGTCCGCGACCGCGCACGGCGGAGATCGCCGGCTCGTAACGCTGCAGGTCGCACAGCTGATCCAAAAAGTAAGCGCCAACCTTGGCCGCGTTCTCCACCAGAAATTCCTCTTCAATGATGTGCATGTAATGGATCGAGCGAACCATGTCGGTCAGATTGCCGCCCCAGGTCGAATTCAAACGGCTCGGTAAACGAAACGCATTGTCCTTCACTTCATCCAACCGCGGCCCGGCCATCACGCCGCAGGTCTGCGCTTTTTTTCCAAACGCGAGCAGATCGGGCAACACATCGAAATGCTGGCAGCACCACATCTTTCCGGTCGCGCCCATGCCGCATTGCACTTCGTCGAAAATGAGAAGGATGTCGTTGTCGTCGCAGATCGCGCGCAACTTCTCCAACCATTCGCCGCGAAAATGGTTATCGCCGCCTTCGCCCTGAATCGGCTCGATGATGATCGCGCAGATGTCGATCTTTCGTTTGTCGATGTTTTCGCGGATTTCCTGTTCCGCTTTTTTCTCACGTGCGATGACGTCACGCTCGCGTTCGGATTCCGGCAAAGCGAAATCGATGAACGGACAAGAAACACGCGGCCAATCGAACTTGGCGAACAAATCCGTCTTGCGCGGATCGGTATTGGTCAGGCTCATGGTGTAGCCGCTGCGGCCATGAAAAGCGTGACGGAAATGCAAAATCTCCGTGCCGCGTTCGCCGTGACCAGCCGCCATGTTTTTGCGCACCTTCCAATCCATCGCCGCTTTGAGCGTGTTTTCGACCGCGGCCGCGCCGCCTTCAATGAAGAGATATTTGTCGAGCGGCGGCAAACCGGCGACGCGCGCAAAAGTTTCCACAAATTCTGCGTAGGCCTCCGAGTAAACATCCGAGTTCGCAACCTTCGCTTTCGCCGCGCGCAAAAGATCGCGCTGAACATCAGGTTGATCGAAGTAGGGATGATTAAATCCGATCGGCATCGAACCGAAGAAACCGTAAAGGTCGATCAAACGGCGACCGTTCGCCGCGTCGTAAAGATACGGGCCGCGGCTCTTTTCTTGATCGAGAACAATCTTAAAGCCGTCGAGCAAAATATGATCGCCCAACACGTGGAGCACACGCGACGGGTCGACAGATTTTTTATTTTTGCTCTTACTCAAACGCGGCCGCGACGTGCGAGCCGCCTCGGTGAGCATGGGCGGCATACTCATCCGTTGAGAGTAGCTTTCGCCGTAGAGTTGGTCAACCGACGCTAAAGCAGCAGGCCTACTTCTTCTGCGGCCAGATGGCGCTCTTTTCCGCAGTCGCTTTGGCCAGCGCGGCATTATATTCGGCCACCTCGGCATTGTAGGCGAGGTTGCCTTGCACGTCGCTGTGCAGCAGATCGCGCTTTTTCAGGCGCAATGTCTGGCTCCAGGCAGTAAGCCGTTCCAATTCGGTCGCGTTAATGGCCCGTCGTTGCTCAACGGTTGGCGGCGCGACGACTTTGGAAACTTTTTCCAAACCGTAATGGTTCGCCGGAGCTGAAGCGACCGGCTTATCCGACTTATGTTTGAAAAATTTATCGTAGTTGGGAGGTCCGGGCCGCATGACGAAATAAGCAAGAATGCAGGGCAACGCGACCAATCGAAACGTTCTCGATAACGGCGCCAGGTCCGGATAGTTCAGCCGAAACAGCAACGGTCCAAACGGCAGGAAAATGCCCAGTCCCCACCAAACGCTAACTCCAAAAGCCGCGCCGATGAGCAGGATCCGTCCGATCAAAATGCAGAGCAGTCCGATCCCGAGAAAAATGAGGGCCGCCACGCCACTGATTTAAGCAGGCGTAATGCCATTACCGGCGAATCGAGGAGGTGATTTCGATCTTAACGGACGATCCCTTCGCGCAACGCCGAATGCTTACCAGCGAGTAGTTCCTGGGTGAGCTGATAACCCCTCTTGTCTACATTTCGACGTGCGCCGGCAAAGTAATTATCGATCCGCGCCCGGGCCGAATTGCAAAAGTAATTCGCGACCGACAGAACTTCGTCCGCCGATTCGCCATGATCGATTTTGTATTGGGCAAAAGAACAGGTCGCGCTGATCGCAAACAGTTCGGTCGCGATTCCAACGAACCGCGAAAGCAAAAGTTGCTCCCGATCGAGCTTCGGGCCGAAGCGCGCCATCGCGTGAAATAATCCGCGCGCCAGCTTTTTGCTCGTCCGCGCAGAGTAATCGACATGCCGTTGCAGATCGCGATGGAGATTGTCGATCTTGCCGGCGCCCGTTGAGAACCACTGCCGTGGATACCAGCCGGCATAAAATTTCCCCGAAGTAAAAACCGCTTTCGCGCGCTCCGACATTGGCAAAGTCGTGTTAAAAATGGCGCCGCCCACTTTCAAATGCGGATCGAGCGCTTCGCGCGCGATGAAAAGTCGCATAATCTCGCTCGAGCCTTCAAAGATCATGTTGATTCGGCAATCACGCAGAAAGCGCTCGACCGGAATCGCTTCTTCGCCGCGACCGGCCAACGATTGCGCCGTTTCGTAACCGCGCCCGCCGCGCACTTGCATCGCGTCATCCGAAATTTTCCAGGTCGTTTCGGTCGACCACATTTTGCACATCGCAGTTTCGATTCGCAGATCGCCGGCTTTGCGATCCACTAATCCCGACGTGAGAAACGTCATCGCCTCCATCGCGAAAGTGTTGCCCGCCATCTCGGCGATCTTCCCGGCGATCGCTGAATGCTTCCCGATTGGGCCGCCCCATTGGATGCGTTCACTCGCCCATTTTCGGCAGATCTCGAGCAGGCGTTTCGATAAACCGACGCACGCTGCCGGAATGGTGAGCCGGCCGGTGTTCAAAGTTGTGAGCGCGACTTTCAGCCCCTGGCCTTCTTTCGCGATCATGTTTTCGCGCGGCACGCGGACGTTCGTGAATTTCACAATTCCGTTGTAAAGCGCGCGCAATCCCATAAACCGGCAGCGATACGTGATCTCCAAGCCGGCCGAATCAACATCGACAATGAACGCGGTAATCTGTTTGCGTTCCCTGCCATTAACCGTCTTCGGCGGCGTGACGGCCATCACCACCAACACGCCGGCCTTGATCAAATTCGTGCACCAAAGCTTTTCGCCATTGAGAATGAATGCAGAGCCGTCTTCGGTTGGGTCGGCGCGCAAACTCATGTTCGCCGGGTCGGAGCCGGCGTTCCATTCCGTCAGCGCGAACGCCGAAATCTCGTGCCGCGCAACGCGCGGCAAATATTTTTTCTTCTGCTCGTCCGTGCCGAAGAGCAGCAACGGCTGCGGAACGCCGATCGACTGGTGCGCGGAAACGAGCGCGGTAAGATTTGCGTCCCAACTGCCGAGCAACATCGCAGCCCGCCCATAATTGACCTGCGACAGGCCAAGTCCCTCGTACTGCTTCGGAATTTTAACGCCGAACGCACCCATCGCGAAGAGTTCGTCGATATTTTTCTGCGGAATCTCGCCGGTGCGATCGATCTCGTCGGCGTCAATGTTCTCGCGCAAATATTTTTCGAGATTGGCGAGAAAGTCCCGACCGGCGGCGCGATCTTCCGCGCTTTGCTCCGGCCACGGATAAATCCGGTTGAAATCGTAACGACCGATAAACAGATTGCTCGCGAAACTGCCGCGCTCATCCAACGGATCGCGGGAGGCTTCGGCAAGCTCGAGCGCCTCGCGCTTGCCCTTCGACATCTTCGAGGTGTCGATCACCGACGACGGGGCCTGCTTTTGCGGCTTTGCACTTGTTTCCTCGCTGACCTGTTTCTCCGGCGCTTGGAGTGATGACTTCATATTACCTTTTGTCATTCCGAGCGGAGTCGAGGAATCTCTCACTATTTCTGAATCGGAAACATCTAGAGATGTCTCGACTTCGCTCGACATGACAAGCTGGCGCCTCCAGCGATGATTTCATGACTCGTAGAATTTCGTTCCGTCGCGTGCGTGCTTCTTCAAAATGTCGCACGGTTCGAACTTGTCGTCGCTTTGCGCCAACCGCTGCATTTCGTCGACCATTTTCTTCAAACCGAAATGCTCAGCGAAACGCAAAGGCCCGCCGCGATGGGGCGCGAACCCAGTTCCGAGAATCATTCCGTAATCCGCGTCCTCGGGAGATTCGACCACTTTTTCTTCGATGCAGCGCGCGGCTTCATTGACCATCAGAAACATCAGGCGGTTCGCAAGATCGACATCCTCTTTTGCCGGCCCGCTGCGTCGCCATTGCGCGAGCGATTCGTTGGGTGATTGATCTTTCCCCTCGTACTTGTAAAAACCGCTCCCGGCTTTGCGACCAAGCAACTTTGACTCGCGCATGCGTTTCAAAATCTCCGGCGCGTGATCGCGCCGGCCATATGCTTTCTCTAAGGTTGTCGCGATATCGACGGTGACATCGATCCCGATCTCATCGATCAAACGCAACGGACCCATCGGCATTCCCCATTTCACCAGTTTCTCGTCAATCTTCTCTGCGTCCACGCCGCCTTCGAACAATTCGGCCGCCTCCACCAAATACGGAAACAAAACGCGATTGACCAGAAACCCCGGGGTGTCGCGCACAACGACCGGCAATTTTCCGATTTGCCGGACGAACGCGAGCGCGTGCTCCTTCGTTTCGTCCGAAGTTTCTTTGGCGACAACAACTTCAACGAGTTTCATTCGGCTGACGGGATTGAAGAAATGCAAACCGATCACGCGGTCGGGCGAAACCGTGCAATTAGCCAGCTCGCTGACTGGAAGCGCGGAAGTGTTCGTGGCGATGATGGTTTTCGGGCCCGCCTGCATCGACAGCTCGCGGAAAATTTCCTTTTTGATTTCGATCTTTTCCGAGGCGGCTTCGATGATGAACGCGACATCGCGCAGTTCCATTGGTGCGGTCGAAGCAACAATGCGGGCTCGGCCTTGCTTCGCTTTTTCCTCCGGCATCAAACCGCGCTTGACCGCGTCGGCGTAAGTTTTTTCGATGTTGGCCAGTCCGCGATCACACAATTCGCGACTCACGTCGCGTAAAATCACGGTCACGCCGCGCGAGCTCAGCCACTGAGCGATACCCGCGCCCATCACGCCGGCGCCGATCACGGCCGCGTGCGCAACCTTCTCGAACTGCGCTTTCGAATTTCCTTTCTTGTATTTCTCCGCCAGGAAAAAATTACGGATCAGATTTTGGGTCGATTCGGTTTTGCCAAGATCGACAATCGTATCGAGCTCGAGCTTGAGCGACTCGTCGATCGGATTTGCGCCGCCGGTCGTGATAACACCGAGCGCCCGCGCGCGGGCGGATCGAGGATCAGATGGAACCGGTGTCTTTCCTTTCGGCTGCGAAAGTTTGGTAGGCGGACGCTTTCCTTTGTCGATCAAACGCCGCGCGGCCTCGAGCAGCTTTTCTCGCGCCGCGACTTCGTCGATCAGACCCATCTTCAATGCCTCGCTCGCTGAATAAAGTTTGCCTTTCAAAATTACTTCCGCGGCATTGTCTTCACCGATCAAACGAGGCAGCCGCGTGCTGCCGCCCCACGCCGGAATCAAACCGAGCGTTGTCTCCGGTAATCCGATTCGCGTCGCCGGATCGTCCGACGCGACACGCCAGTCGCAGGCGAGCGTGATTTCGTAACCGCCGCCGGCGCATGCGCCGTGAATTGCGGCCACGCTCGGAATTTTCAGCTCCGCGATCCGATTGAAAACGCGCTGCCCTTCAGCGATGAAGTCGCGCAACTCACCGGTTTGCGCTTGCTTGAGCAGCGTCTTCAAATCTGCGCCCGCGATAAAGATCGACTTTTTCGCGGAGGTGATGATCAAGCCGCGGAGCGACTCGTCGTGCTCGATAACATCGACATGTTCGCTCAGCTCGCTCATCGTCGCGGCGTCGAAAATGTTCGCGCCCGATTCGGGGCGATCGAACGTGAGCAGGCAGATATGGTCTTTCCCGATCTCTCTCTGAATCATTGAACGTGTCATGACTGGGGGCATCAGATTCATATAGGATTGATTCCGACAAATTCCAAGCGCGGAACAATTGCTCTTGGCCAGTCGCAATGTTAAAACTCGGGCGGCAGCGCGAACGGAGGCTCTCATGGTCGGCAAACTTTTAGCACCTGAAATCAAAGCGTTGATCGACGCGCGCGATTTCAACGGCCTGCGCGAACTTTTCAAGGAATGGCCGCCGGCCGACGTCGCCGAAGTGATTCTCGATCTTCCCGAAGACGAGCAGGTGATCATTTTCCGCGTCCTGCCTGCAACGCTGGCGGCCGACGTTTTTGAATACATCGGGATCGAAGAGCAGCAGAATTTGTTGCGGGCAATGGCGCACGAACAGGTCGTCGGGATTTTGAACGAGATGTCGCCGGACGATCGCACCGCGCTGCTCGAGGAATTGCCAAGCGAAGCGGCGCGCCAGTTAATCAAACTGCTCACCCCGGAAGAACGAAAAATCGCGCGGTCGTTGCTTGGTTATCCCGAAGGCAGTGTCGGCCGATTAATGACGCCCGACTTTATCGCCGTCCATGAGGACTGGACGGTCCAACACGTCCTCGATTACGTCCGGGAATTTGGACACGACAGCGAAACACTTAACGTCGTTTACGTCGTCGACGATCATAACAAATTGATCGACGACGTGCGGATGCGCGAGTTCCTGCTCCGTCCGCTCAGCGCGAAAGTAAGCGAAATTCGCGATCAAAATTTCGCCGCGCTCAAAGTCACCGACTCACAGGAAGAAGCGCTGAACCTTTTTCGGAAATACGACCGTATCGCGCTACCGGTGCTTGATTCAAACGGCGTGCTTGTCGGCATCGTGACCAGCGACGACATGCTCGACGTCGCCGAAGAAGAAGCGACCGAAGACATCCAGAAACTCGGCGGTATGGAAGCGCTCGATGAGCCTTATACGACCATCCCGCTCCTGCGCATGGTCAAGAAACGAGCGACCTGGCTCATCATTCTCTTTCTCGGAGAAATGCTGACCGCGACCGCGATGCAGGGTTACAACGGCGAGATCGAGAAGGCCGCGATCCTCGCGATGTTTTTGCCGTTGATCATTTCCAGCGGCGGAAATTCCGGATCGCAAGCGACGACGCTCGTTATTCGCGCGATGGCTTTGGGCGAATTGGGTCTGCGTGATTGGTTTCGCGTGGTGCGCAAAGAACTTCTCTCAGGACTTTCACTCGGCCTGATTCTTGGAACGATCGGCTTCTTTCGAATCTCGCTCTGGCAATATCTGCACATTTTTGATTACGGTCAGTATCACTGGCTTGTTGCCGTGACGGTTGGCGCTGCACTAGTAGGCGTCGTTTTGTGGGGCACCGTCAGCGGAGCGATGCTTCCATTCCTGCTGCGCAGACTTGGACTCGATCCAGCAACGTCATCGGCGCCGTTCGTCGCCACGTTGGTAGATGTGACCGGTCTGATAATTTATTTCAACGTGGCGCTGTTCATCCTTCGCGGCACGCTGTTGTGACAAGGGCGCGCGCGCCGATTCCCGTTTCTCGGATTACAAATCATCCGGCGGCTTGATCCCGAACTTCTCGAACATTTTCTTTACTCGTTCGCGCTTTTCCGGCGTATCCAATCGCGCTTCCTCCGGATACTCCGCCCAAAAGAGAACGTCCCGATAATCTCGCTTCGCCACCGCGACGAACTCGCGCAGTTTTTCTTCGTTGCCCTCGCTCAATTTCAGAATCGCAAGCTGCACTCGCTCGCGTTCGCGCTCGTACGCTTCAATGCCGTAAGTGTCGAGCAACTCGAGCACGCGGGACCAACTTTCCTTTGGAAAAGTCGCTTCGACAGCTGCAACAACCTCATCGCGTGAGTGCGCCACTTGATATCACTATGTCGCCTGCTTAGGCGCTTTCCCGCAATCGTACGTAAGCTGGACGATGCCGCTCTTGAATGGTTTCGCTTTTACCAAACGCAACGCGTCTGGCGGCGACGGGTGCGCCGCAAAAAGTGGAATCCCCGCGCCGAGCAGAACAGGAAACACTGAAATGATGCAACGCGAGATAAGTCCTTGTTCGTGAAAAGAGGCGGCCAATTTCCCGCCACCCATGAGCCAGGCGCGACGCATCCCGCGCGACGCGAGCAATTCGACAACTTCACGCGGGCTTTGCGACGTCAGGGTGATGCTGGGGTGAAGGACGCGCAGATCGCGGCGGGTGAAAACCCACGACGGCTTATTTGGCGAAGGCCATTGGCCGAGCTTGAGCGCGAATTCGTAAGTGTGGCTCCCCAGCAAGAGTGCATCGACTGATGCCTCCAAGTTGCCGGCGCCGTGGTCCTCCCCGGCAACATGAAACCGGCTGAGCCAGTCCACGCCGCCATCAGGAGTCGCGATGTACCCGTCCAAACTACTGGCAACGTAGTAAACAACTTCAATCATCGAGAATAGCTTCTACACGATTTCCGTAACCGCTCCGCCGGATAAAGAGAATACGAATCAGGAACCCAGGAATCCATGAAAGGAACTCGAATTGTGATTTTTTCCTGGTTTCATGGCTTCCTAATTAGTCATTTCCTGCTCCCGGAAAAGTTTTTTGAACAACTCCAACAACCTCGTCGCGTGAGTGCGGCATCTGTGAATGCTGATCTGACACCTGAAGCGATCTTCAGGCAACGGTCTGTTAATGGCTCAAGAATGCCCACGCCAAAACGGCGACTCCGAGCGCAATATGAAAAACTCCAACGCCTCTCATGTACCTGAGGTACCCTTGGGCAGAGAGCGCACGCTGGGCAATGTCGGTTTTCGTCCAGATGCTGCGTTTGAAGAGATCTGGTTTAAGCAGGTACACGATGCCTACGCCAATAAGAACAAAGCCAGCGAATTTAGCGTAACCGTGCATAGGCTCGATATGACTGGAGAAGTTATTTCTTAATCGGGACCCATTCGTTGGCGGCGCGGGAATCGGCCACGGCTTGGACGACGCGCATGTAGCGGACGCCGTCCTCGAAACTAGGTCGCGGGCGAACGCGGCCTTTTGATTTCACCGCCGAAATGAAATCGTCTTCCACCCGCCATTCGGTAATGAGTTCTTTCGGAACATCGAGATCTTCCATTTCGCGGCCGCCGTACTTCACGCTCCGGACCCGTTCGTTGGTGAAATCGTAAAGCAACGCGCCGCGGTCGCCGAAAATTCGCAACCGATCATTCGGCGCGCCGGCATGGACGCCGCTGAACTCGAGCACGCCTTCGGCGCCGTTTTCAAAAACGCAAAGGACGTTGAGCATGTCGGGAACGATCACGCGATAGCCGCGGCGCTCGGCGTTCAGGATTTTTCCGCGCGCGAAAACGCCGGCAATGTTGCCGAGCCAGCGCTGCAATACTTCCACGTAAATTCCGAGCGTGAGCACGTTGAGACCGCTGATCTCGATCTTCTGCCGCCAATGCGCCGGGGCTTCTGGATTCAAATAGACGCCGGTGAAACTTTGCAGGCGCACGGCGTGGGGCGTGCCGATGAAGTTTTCGGCGAGCAATTTTTTCACGAGCAGATCGGCCCGCATCCCGAACGGCGGCGGACAAAGCATCGTCACCAGCTCGGGAAAACGTTTCGTGGTCGCCAGCATTTCTTCGGCTTCGGCCAGGTCCATTGCCATCCGGGCCTGACAAAAAACGTGTTTGCCGGCTTCAAGCGCGGAAATGGTCACCGCCGAATGCATGTAGGGCGGCGTGCCGATCCAGATAATATCGAGATCGGGAACCGCGAGCAGATCGGCCCAATTCGCCATCGGCGTCGCGCCTTTGCAATGTTCTTTGCAAAATTGTTCGCTGGTCTCGTAAGTCGAATTCGAAACGGCGACGATCTCGACGTCGGGATTTTTTTTGAGCGCGGGCAAATGCCGGGTGCGAACGATGTTGCCCGCGCCTACGATTCCGATCCGCAGTTTCTGATTATTTTTTTGAGCCATGTGTCCGATGTCGATCTTGCACTGCGCCTAACGATTGCGCGAGTTAACTTTGACCATTACACCGAATCTCCGTTCAACAACTCGAAAGCTTTCGCGAGTAAACCGCTTGACAATCAGCGTGTGCGCGGCACCTTTTGCGCCCCCGTTTCAGCACCATGTCGAAAGTTTGCACCATCACCGGTTCGAGGCCCACGCGCGGCAGCACCATTCGTCGCCGCGGTATGGCCAAGAAAAAAGGCGGCGTCGGCCGGCACGTGACTAAGAATGTGCCGCGCCTGTTCGTGCCGAACCTGCACGAGCACCGCGTCTGGGTGCCGGAGCTGAAAAAGTTCGTCCGCGTTCGCGTAACCGCGCGCGGATTGAAGACGATCAATAAAAACGGCGCTTACAAGGCGCTGAAAAAAGCCGGCGCGATTTAGCTGCCGCCGATCTCGTCAGTTGATTTGTTTGCAGGCGAGACGCCTGCCTCCATAGGTTTTTCGTCCGCAGGCGGCGCGCCTGCTTCCACACGTGCTTCTTTCTCTGCGGCTAATGCTGCGGCGTCGGCGTTTTCTTTTTCTGCAGGCGAGACGCCTGCCGCCACAGAAGTTTCTTTCGGTTTCGTCTTTGCGCGCGGCAAATCGAGCGAGCCGTCGTTGAATTCAATCACGTAACCTTCGGTGATCAACCAGCGAAGATCGGACGCGAGCGCCATTTTCACTCGCTCGGCTTCGTCCGCCGCAAGATCGACAATCAATTTATCGGCCAACTCTTTGCGCCCAATCCGCGCCTTCGCTGTAATCGATTCGAGAATTGTCCGGACTTGCCTCGAGACACCGGCTTCAGCGTGCTTAAACACGCGCGGATAGATCGACGAGACAAAGAGCATCCCGCGCCGATGCCGAAAAACGTGGAGACCCGCTTCCCGAAACCGCGCGGCCAGTTCCTGCATCATCGGCGACGGCGACCGCGTCTCGCGCGTCCATTCGCTTTCAACGAGTCGGTTCAGCACGCGATCGTGCAAACGGCGACTGGCCGGGCCGTCGATGACCAATTCTGAAACCGGGCGAACGAGATCCGGTAAATAATGTTGCTGGAAATGCCGTTCCGTTTCGGTTGCCGACGAAAACGTGACCGGCGTTTCCTCGCGCGTTGTTGAATAGGTTGTGACTTTGCGCGCGTCTTCCTTCCACTTCTCGATCTCGGCTGGATCGGTCACGATTTGAATTTGGCGTTGGTAATCGGCGAAACTCATTCGCCGGCTAAAGCGCTGCTCATACAAATTGCGGAGCCGACGCTGATAATCGTGATGGTTGGTCGGGCCGAGCAATGTGTCGCTCAATCGGCAGCGCGCGACGTTCGTGAAATTTCCCTTGATTGGCTCCGTTTCGGTGATGTCGATCTTGTAAAAGTCGGCCTGGGCAAAACGAAACGCGTTGCGCTCCAGAAATTGCCGATCGACCGAAACCGCGCCGTTTTCGCCCAGTTGAAACAGCGGCGACTCTGCCGGCGCAGTGAGTTGCACATCGTGGCGCGGTGCTTTTTCCAGAAACAAACGCGCGAGCGCAAAGAGCGAGTATGCGACCGAGCCGGATTTGATTTGCGCGACCACGTTCTCAAAGGCAGACACGCGCGGCAAAAATTTCACCGCAATCGGCGGCAATGGGCGCTCGACGGGATGAGGCCGATCTCTTCGTTGTCGATCTTGCCGATGTCGATCCTGCGCGCGCGGAGGGAGGCGATCATGTCGACGCGGCCGGTCGCCCGGTTTTCCTTTCGAAGTCGGGCGATCGAAACCCGGCCTTGGACGTTTTCGATCGGGTCCGCCCTTATCGCGCGGTCGCCGGTCACGCGAGCGCCGGTCGGCGCGATCTTCGCCTTGATGTTGCGCGTAACGCTCGGTCGACACGGGCTCGTTCACCCACGCCGGCAGCATTTTCAGGTCGACCAATTCGTCGAGTTCGACAGGGGCGTCAGACACGAATGTTCTCTACCCCAAGGCGAAAATAAAAACCAGCGCGTTGTCGAATTTGGTTGCGCAATTTTGGCCAATTCTTTTACTTGCGGTGCGGCAGCGCGTGGGGTAAGCGTTGCGCTCCAACAATTTTTATGGCTGAGAAAACGACTGAGGAAAAGGTCAAGGACATCATCGTCGAACAGCTCGGGGTGAATCCGGAGCAGGTCACACCGCAGGCGTCGTTTATCGAAGACTTGGGGGCCGATTCGCTCGATATCGTGGAACTGGTGATGGCGTTCGAAGAAGAATTTTCCGTGGAAGTGCCGGACGAGGACGCCGAAAAATTGCAGACCGTGGGCGACGTCATCAACTACATCAAAGAGCGCGCCAAGACGCAGGGTGGTGGTGGCGGCGGCGGCGGTTAGATCGCGGTTAATTTCTTAAATTCGAGGGACGCGGTCTGTCGCGTCCGACGAATAATGGGACGACACGGAGGTCGTCCCTCCACCTTTCCCGGTTGCGCGGGCGCGCAACGCGCCCAGACTAACGACAATGGATTTTAGCATCCTGGAGAAACCATTGCTCCATGTCTTCGGCCACGACGTGTCGTTTCTCGGCATCGTCGCATTCGTCATTTGGTTCGCGCTCGGATTGGCGATGTCGCGGGTGCTGCAACACGACATCGTTCGCCGTCTGCTCAGCCGTTTAAAGATCGAGGTCAATTTAATCGCAATCATCACAACGATTCTGAGCCTCGCCGTTCTCGTGTTTTTCTTCATCACCGCGGTTAACGCCGCGGGCGTGCCGTTGTCGTGGAACGCGGCCTTGCCGGGCGTCAATCTCAGCCTTTTTCAAATTTTCCTGCTCGTCGCGCTGCTGATCGCGGTCTTCTGGTTTTCCTCGCGCACAAAACGTTTTCTGTTCAATCGATTCCTGGCCAAAAGCGGGCTCGATCGCTCGCTGCAATACGCGATTGCGCAAATCGTCAGCAACATCGTCCTCATCGTCGGCATTTTTATTGTTCTCGACAATGCCGGCATCCATCTCGGAGCGCTGACCGTCTTTGCCGGCGCAGTCGGTGTCGGCGTCGGTTTCGGTCTGCAAAATATCGCGAGTAATTTCATCAGCGGTCTCGTGATTCTGGCCGAGCGGCCGATCACGGTGGGTGACCGCGTGGAAGTCGCGGGCATTGCCGGCCAAGTTCAGCACATTCGCGCTCGCAGCACCGTGATCGTGACCAACGACAACATCACCATGATCGTGCCGAACACGAAGTTCATCGATTCGCTGGTGACGAACTGGACTTACGGCGATCCGCGGGTGCGGTTTCGGATTCCCATCGGCGTCGCTTATGGCAGCGACGTCAACAAAGTGCGCGAGGCACTGATTGCCGCCGCGCGCGAACATCCGGCCGCGCTGTCCGATCCGGAGCCGAGCGTTTTTCTCGACAAATTCGGCGACAGCACGATCGACTTCGAGCTCGTGGTCTGGAGTCAGGAAATGAGTTACCGGCCGCGGCGGTTCAAGAGCGATTTGAATTTCCTGATCGACAAACATCTGCGCGCAGCCGGCATTGAAATTCCAAATCCACAACGCGATCTCCACATCCGCAGCGGTGTGCTCAAAGTGCGGAACGTCGACGCGACGGATCGATCCGCCGATGGACGGAGTCGCCGTGGCGAACATGCGCGATGACGTTGCCGTTCCTTTTGCTCAAGGAACGGTCAGAATCCTGACATTATCGCAAGTCCGAAGCCTGGACGCGTGGAAGCGCGCGTTTCAGGACAAATGCAAAGATTATCGCTACTACGAACTGATCGAACGAACGCTGGCGAACGATTTCGAATATCGTTACGTCGTTCTGGAGGACGCTTCGGGAAATGTTCGCGCGATTCAGCCGATTATTTTCGTCCGTCAAAATCTGGTCGAAGGAATGCGCGGAGCTTTCCGCAAGATTGTCGATCTTATCCGAAAAACATTTCCGCGTTTTCTTACAATGCGCGTCTTGATGGTCGGCTGCGCCGCCGGCGCCGGCGAGCTCGGTGCCTGCAATCCGGAAGACGAACAATTTATGGCCGAAGCGCTAAGCGCGACGCTGCGCCACTACGCCCGCGAAAACAAAGCGTCGCTCGTTGTTTTTAAAGATTTCCCCGCCAGTTATCGCTCGACCCTCGCGATTCTTTCCAAGAACGGCTATGCGCGCGTCCCGAGCATGCCGATGACGCGACTCGGGCTATCGTTTCAAAATTTCGACGAATACCTGGGAACGCTCGGTTACGTCAGCCGCAAAAGTCTGCGCCGAAAATTCCGGAAAACGGAACGCGCGGCCAAGATCGACATGGAAGTCGTCAACGACATTACCCCACACGTTGACGCGATATATCCACTTTATCTTCAGGTGCATGAGCGGTCGCCGATGAAATTCGAAACGCTGACGAAGGAATTTTTTTGTCGTATCGCCCGGGTCATGCCAGAACGGGCGCGCTTTTTCATCTGGCGACAATCGGACAAGATCATCGCTTTCAGCCTTTGCCTTGTTTGCGGCGAGACGATTTATGACGAATGCCTCGGCCTCGATTACGACGTCGCGCTCGATCTCCATCTTTATTTTTACACCATGCGCGATGTGATTCGGTGGGCGATCGATCAGCGGTTACGCTATTACTGCAGCGGTCCGCTTAATTATGATCCGAAACTGCATCTCGGCCACGAGCTCGCGCCGCTCGATCTCTACGTGCTGCACACGCGCACTCTCTTGAATCCGATCTTTCGTTTCGCGGTGAAATATCTCGAACCGACGCGCCACGATCCGATCTTGAAAAAATTTCCAAACACAGATCAGCTTTAACCGACACAGCAACGCCATGACAAACAAGCGACCATCCGGCTTTGCCAATCCATGGTTTGTGCTCGTTTTGGAAGTCATCTGCGTGCTCGTTTACGAGCTGCTGCAGAAGCGCGGCGCAAGCGAGACGGTAAGTCTTTCGCAAGTCTGGTCGTGGACTGGAATCACAGCTTTGGCTTCACCGTTAACCTGGCTGGCGATGGTGATCATGATCATCAGCTTGCTCAGCTGGCTTTACGTTCTGCGCTACATTCCACTTTCAATCGCCTTTCCGCTTTCGCGCGTGGTCGACATCCTTGTCCCTCTGAGTTGCTGGATCATTCTCGGCGAAAATATTTCGACGCGGCGCTGGTGCGGCATCGCGCTCGTGATTGTTGGATTAATGCTCACTGCAAAACCAGTCGCGCACTTGGAGGAAAAATTGTGAACTGGATCGTCATTGTTCTGATTCCAACCGCGTTGGTCGCGTTTGTGAGCGGCCAGCTCTTGCTTAAACACGCGATGGAATCTTCGAGGGAAAAAGGATTTCGCGACGCGCGGGTGATTTCTTTTCTGGTTTATGGCGTTCTTTCAATGAGTGTGAATTTTTTTCTGACGCTCGGTCTGCTCGCCCACCTCGATCTTAGCTTCGTTTATCCGTTTCAAGGATTGAGCGTGATCATCATCAGCGCAGCCGCCGCAATCGTGCTCCGAGAGAAATTGAACTTCCGCCTCACACTCGGCGCGTTGCTGATCAGCGCCGGAATCGTGCTCGTCTCAATGAGCTAACGCCGGCCACAATCGTTCCAGCGCGGCGAAGTTAATCTTCCGAATCTGATCGGCCGCCGGCAAATCCAGTTTGGGATGATCCCACTCGGAAGCGAAGCGTTGTTTCCAGCGCGCGTAATTCGGTTCCGAGTAGCCGCCGCAAATGTCGCCGCCGATGATTCGGCTCTCTTGACGCAATTCCCCGAGGGACCACTCGAGATCAGCGATCGTGAATCGCCCGCTTTCCCAATTTGTCACCACGTCCTTCGCATCCAGGCAATCGAGATCGATCGTTACGTAAACATTCGCACCGCCCAGATTGGCAACGAACATTTCGAAATGGTCGCGCCAATTGTCCTGCAAGATCGCTCCGCGACGTTGTCGATCTTTCATCGGACGATCGTCCGCCCAGGGGTGAACTTCGAGCCGGCCTTCGCGCTCGCCGGAGCGGTTGGCGAAAATATTGTGCGGCCACCAGCATTCGAAATTGCCGCAGCCCCAAATCGCGATGTGCTGGACGTGCGCGAGGTCGAGCGCGCGATTGATCCACCCGCCGCAACCCCATTTCGGCGGTCGAACGTCCCAGTCGGGGTGATTATCAAACGAAACAAGAACGACCGGCTGCGTCAGCCGGCGAAGCCAAAGCGCGCTCAAGTAATGAAAATCGCCCGAACCGTAGAGCGTGAACGGCGCGAGGTCCGAGCCGGACTGGCATTGCGAATTGAATTCGCGGTAAAATCTTTCGACGATCCGCGGCGGCGCCGAGAAACGCAGTTGCGCGCCCCAGTCGCGGGCATCAAGCATCGGCAAGTTGAGCGGCTCATCTCGCCACGCGTCGTCGAGATTGAGATGCAGGGCGTGGCTCAGAAAATTATTTCGGCGGACGCGCCTTAAACCGCGTATCGCTTGCTTTGGCGACGCGAAGATTTTCTGCGGCCTCGGTCAGCTTAGGATCGAGTCGCAACGCTTCCTCGTACTGCAAGATCGCCTGTGAGGTTTTGCCCTCGCGCAAAAGTAAACTGCCGAAGTTGCTGTGAATATCGGCGCGGTTCGGATCGAGCCGGACGGCTTCGAGATAATGCGCTTCGGCCCGCGGCAAATCGCCCTTGGTTAAAAGCGCCGTTGCCAGCTCGGAATGCGCCTCAGCGAGATTGGGATCCACTTGCAACGCGCGTTGATACTGCGCGATTGCCGCATCGAGCTCTCCTCTTTTATCGAGAAATGCGCCGTAAGTGTAGAAGAGACGCGCCGATTTCGGACTGAGACGAATCGCGTTCTCGTACTCGGCACGCGCTTCGTCTGTCCGGCCGAGGCGTTCCAGAAGATAAGCATAACCGGAGCGGAGTTCGCCGGCGCTGGGATCGAGTTGGAGGGCTCGCTCGTAATATTTTTTGGCTTCATCCAGTTTCGATTTCGACGTCAACACCGACGCCAGATTGACGTGCACTTTGACGTAATCCGGGTCGAACCGCAGCGCTGTTTGGTATTCCCTCTCCGCTTCATCGAGCCGGCCGACTTGTTGTAATGCTGCGCCGTAATTGAAATGGGCCCGCGCACTGCCTGGCAGATCAGCGGCAACATAACCGCTCCGGTCCGCCGGCGGCGCTGCGCGGTAGACCTTACCAAACCACATCGCCGTGAGCGGAATGACAAACGCGATCGCCCATTTGCTTCCGTGCAACGCCCAACCCGGCAAAAAACCGCCCAGGCTCACATCCGCCGTGCCGCCGGCGAGTCCCAGCGATTGGCGCGTCGATTTCTCGCGAACTTTCCAGATGAAACCGTCGAAGTAAAAATGGAGCAACCCTGATGCCGCTACCACACCGGTGAGCACACGCGTTATCGTTTCGATTCCGATGCTCGAATTCAAATAACCGATGGAACCGTAAGCAAAGACCAATCCGATATAGAGTCCGATCAACGATCCGCTGCGACGGAAAATGAATCGCATGAATCCGCCGATGGAGCTGTCTTTCTCCACCCGGTTGCGGTTGTAAATCCAAACCAGGGACAGGTATTGCACGTCGTGAAACACTTCGAACAAGGCGATACCGGCGAGAATGTTCGCCACCCCGTTGTTGCAATACCACCAAAACGCAACGCTCGTAATAAAGAGCGCCAGCTTCACCGGATTCTGTCGGGTCCCGGCAACCCACATCCTTACGTAATTCGCCAGCCAAAGAATCGATACCGCTACTGCAGCAAAGAGCAAAGTTTGCTGGAGAGCGTGAATCCCGGCGGGCGAAATAAATGGCAGACCGCATCCGTAAAATCCCTCCAGGGTATCGGTCATCCTGGCCGGTGAAAGAATCACTCCCGCTGCGAACCAGATGCCGCAGGTCGCGAAATCAAGCCGCCGAGTCAGCGTGGCAAACGACCCGGTCTTGGCATCGTAAATCCGGCCGAAACCGTAGGTCTGCATCATTCCGTGCCAGACGCCCCAGAGAAACACAATCATCACAACCGGATTGGTTTTGATGTCCCAAAAATAAAAACCGACGCAGACAGCGAGTAGAAAAATGGGAGCGATAATAAAGCGCCCCCGAAAACGCTCGAACAATGCGCGATCGCCGTAGGCGCGAATCATTCCCGGCAAGTGATGTCCCATTGCGCCGAAAGCAGCGACGAAAAGATAGATTTCCTGCGCACTCCAGCGCGCCTGCGCCAGGGTGAAGAGTGGAATAATTAGCAACGGCGTTCCGACGTAGAGAATCAGGTCGCGCCAACTATCGAGAATCCAGACATTGCGCTTCGGGACCAGCGCTGCGACTGGCGGAACAGTTTCTGGACGCGAGAATGCGGTGACGTGCTGCATGGCGCTGCGGGGGCTCTATTTTCCTCAGATCGGCGGGAAAATCAATCCCGGGCTGCTAAGAGTGCGAGCTCTGAACTGGGCTCCGATCAACAGTCTTGGCGCAGTAGAAATACCTCGTTGCAGGAAGTTAGAACTCACTGCGCTAGTTGTTTTCTGACGAGTCAGTAAGCGGTTTGCCGTAGCGGAGGTAGAAGCTATTTTCGAAAATCCCAGACGGATCGTAACTGCGCTTCTTGGCGAAGAATTCGTGGGCCTGGGGATAAGCTTTCAGAAATTGCTCCTGCGTGGCGTGCGGACGATAGGGCAGGTAATAGCACCCACCGCACGCGAGCGCTTCATCGATCAACTCGCGTGTCATCGTTTGCATTTCAGTTTCAGCGACAGAGTCACGTTTCTGATGAAAGAGCATGACCAAACCAAAGGCCTCTTCGCGAGCATATTTCATGAAGGTGTCTTCATCCGGCTCCACGTTACGAACAGTGATGTTAAGCAGTTCAGGTCGATGCTTGAGAAAAGTCTCGCGTGATTTCTCGACAAACTCGCCGAAGCGCGCGCTCGGAATGAAATACTCATGCAGGATCTCGGTCGTGTTCGGCTCGCGATCCGCATAAAGCGTCGACGCTTCGTTCATGATTTGATTGCGCGAGATAACCTTCCCCTCGGTTTCACCAATCGTTTTCTCAAGCCACCAGCGCAGGTTCTTTCCGTAACTGCTGTCAACCTGGCCGCGGAAAACCAGCCGCTTGAGCAGATTTGGTTTGCGTTCCGTCATTGTGTCGGTCGTTTTTCCTCCGGTCGACTTTCGTTTCAATAAAGTAACGATACCGTCCTGCATGAAGGCATTCGGGGCGACGTTGATGCGGCCGTAGGCCATGCCGACATCGGCACGATTGCGTGTTAGCTCGTGATAAACGCGGGTATAATCGGCGGGCTTCACGCGATGCGCTTCCGCAACGTAGTATTCGTTAGGCACAACACGCAGCTTTACTTCCAGAATCACACCCAAAAGTCCGTAGCCGCCGAGCGCAAGCGAGAACAACTCGCGATTTTGCGTCCGACTGCATTCTTCGATCTTGCCGGACGCAGTCAAAATGCGGAATGATTGCACAGTGCTGCTGATTGGAGGCGAATCGTTTTGCCAGCCGTGGCAATTCACGGAAATTGATCCGCCGACGGAGAAATCATTGTTCGTCTGCATGATCGAGACCGCGAAGCCGCGTTGATCGAGTAAGGGAATGACCTCGGACCAGCGCGCACCGGCGCCGACTGTGAGGATGCGCGCGTCCGAATCGAGCGACATGCGATTGAACGGCAGCATGTCGATCACGATCGCGCCGGGATAAATGCTGTGACCGCCCATCGAATGATGCGCGCCGCTGATGGAAATGTGACTGCCCTCGCGCGTGGCGCGCTCGACCAAGGCTCCGAGTTGTTTCTCGGCTTCGGCGGGATCGTTCGACACTGCGATGACTTCAGCGGCCTTCCCCGTGTTCAAATGACTTGCGTCATCCGTTCCTGCTGGCGGCATTGGCAGCGGATTCTTTCCGTCGTGCAACCAAACATCAGTAAGAAAAATTGCCGGCGGCGCGACGATGGCGAATAATGCCACCAGCGCGAAAAGGAAGAACAATCGAACTTTGCGCATGGGTTCAGTAATCAAAAAGGTGTTCGAGCTTCAAACCTTTCGCGTCCATCTCCTGTAAAATTTGCGAGAGTGATTTCACTGGCGCCTGTACCGCCACGCGTTTGCGTGAATTGCCGGTGAGCAAACTCATGATAAACAACGGATGACCTGCGGTGAGATCGTAATTCCATTCTGCCGGCGCGATGAGCGTGAGCAGAATTTCGTCGTTGCCCGCGATCTCATCAAACTGCACACCTTGGCGCGCAAGCGTCGGTACGGTGTCGGTGAAACCTTGATAATGCGGCACGGTGATGATGCAGGTGTCGTCGTCGATCTGTTTAATCTTCTTTACCTGCCGATCGGCGAAAGCGCTCTCCTGAATTTTATGGACTGAGGCGTAAACTTCCGTGTCGGCGATTCCGTAGACCGAATGACTGGCGAGACGAATCACGCCGGCGTAAATCGATTTTAAGGCGTATTCGCAGCTGAGAAAAATCTTCCGTTCGCACTTGCGCAAAAAATGCGGACCGAAAAACCCCGTCGTTGACCATAGTCCCCCAAGCTTGTGTCCGAAGGGAAAATCGTACCATGGCTGTGTCGGAATGAAGTCGCCGTACTCTTTGGCCACTTGCGCCGCGTAAACGTCTTCCGCGCTAGGAGTGCCGCTGATCCATTCGAAGAAACGCCCGACCGTTGCGTCGTAGGCGCCTTTGATTCCAAACTCAACCGTCGAGCTGGTGGCGATTATCGCCATCGTGAGGTGATCGCCGAAATTGAATCGATAGCGGCGATGCGTGATGCCGTAGACCTGCGCGTAGCCGTTCCAAAGTTGGCCGATCGATTTGAAATACGGGAATTGACTCGGCCGATGGTCGCGCAAGAATTCGGCGTATTCCTGCGGGCAGAAGACCAAGTACCATTCCGGAAAACTCAGGTAGCTCGCATCTTCCGGTCGCCGATACTTCGGCGTTTGATTCATCACCGCCACGACCGCAGCCGGCGGTGGCGCATCGTTGATCGGAGCAAAATCCTTTTGCAGCCGGCTGGCGCAGCAAACGAAAACTGCTGTGCCTACACCGCCGCAGAGCAGCAGCAGCACGAGCGCGCGCCGAAGAAATTTCCAGAGCCGTTTCACTCCGGCGCGTGCACACGTTTGCTCAGCCAGAACCCGATGAACATCATGGTCGCCGGAATGACGACGTGCGGCAGATTCACCACGATGCCATGCAGCGAGAAATCCGGTCCATGAATTCCTTCGGTGAAAATGTCGCCGTTCAGTGTCTCGACGCTGAAGAGAAGTCCGGTTATCGCATCAATCAGATACGGCAGACCGGCCCATTTGAAGTAATTGACCGACCAGCGATGCGACCACCATGCGCAGATACCGGCGAGCAAACCGGAAAGCAGGTGAAAAATATCATCGATCGGATCGATCGCGAAAAATCCGAGCAGGCGGCCCTGCGCATCAGTTAGGCCGGGCCAGTGGCTGAGCGTAACGATACCGAGAAAATTTGCGCAGTAAAACCAGGCCAACCATTGGATGACGCTTGTGTTTCTTTTCATAGACCAAGAATGATTAATCGAATGACGATTGCCACGAAGTCTTAGATTATGATCGTCAGACAAACAATGAAACCCAATAATCAGTTAACGAGGGCGACGTCAGAAGAGCATATCGAACGAGCGTAGCTCTGAGTTACTACAACGAATTGCTGCGCGCAGGTGTAATGTAAAAACGTCGGCTTGGTTCGCCGACGAGATACCTGCCTGGATCAGCAAAATAATTCGACGGGGTCGCCAGTTCCTACTGTATCCCCATCGTCGACGCTCGTTCGTTGCACGCAAGCCGGAACTGCGGTGCGATGTAAAAGTAAGGTGGGGAACGAGAGCCAGACGCAGGAGCTAAAGAGACACGAAGAGGAACGCGACTTCTTTTGCGTCGTCAGCGATGCCTTTCGCGTGTTCGCGCGCCATTCCTCCGTGATGTTGGGAACCGCGTGGGCCTTTGCCGGAGCCATTTTCGTAATCCTGGTTTGGCTCCTGACCGGACCGATGTTTCATTTCTCCGATACTTGGCAGTTGATCATCAATACGGCCACGACCGTTATTACGTTTCTGATGGTGTTCCTGATCCAAAACACCCAGAACCGCGACGCCAAAGCGATGCATTTGAAACTCGATGAAATCATTCGCGCGCTAAAGAAGGCGCGAAATGAACTGGTCGATCTGGAAGATCTCTCTGACCAAGAATTACAGAAACTGGAAGAGCAATTCAAACAACTCCGAGCAAAAGCCGAGCGCCACGGCAGTAATACTCGTCACTCGTTAGCCGCAAAGTCACGTTGACTCTTCAGGCAGCGGCGGTTTCTGGTTTTTGCGCTATGCCGGTTCGTAGAAAAATTTTGCCGCTCGGACAAAGTTTCAAGACTTCGCAGTTTGCGCAATCCGGTTTGCGCGCGAAGCAGCGACGACGTCCATGCCAGATGAGCCAGTGACTCCAAACTGCCCAATATTCTTTCGGCACGAGTTTCATCAGGTCCTGCTCGATCTTTTCCGGGTCTTTCTGTTTCGTTAGGCCGAGCCGCTGCGACAATCGAATCACGTGGGTGTCGACCACGATCCCTTCGTTGATCCCGAACGCGTTTCCCAAAACCACGTTGGCCGTTTTCCGGCCAACACCCGGCAGCTCGCGCAGTTCCTCCATTGAGTTTGGAACCTGGCCGCCGAATTTTTTCGCGATCGTTGCTGTCGCGCCACGAATGCTCTTCGCCTTGCTGTTAAAGAAACCTGTCGATCTTATTGCGTTCTCCAGTTCGCCCGGTGGCGCATCCGCGTAGTCTTTCGCGGTCCGATATTTCTTGAACAACGCCGGCGTGACCATGTTCACCCGCTTGTCGGTGCATTGCGCCGACAGAATCGTCGCGATCAAGAGTTCGAGCGGCGTTTTGAAATTCAGCTCGGTGTGCGCGTCGGGATAAACCTTCGGCCAAACGTCGATCAATTGTTTCACCCGCTCGCGCGCAGTCACGACAACTAACCTTGCTCCGCGTAGCGCTCGAGTTTCTGCGCCAAGTCCGGCGGAACGTGCGCGACAATTAGCGCGCCTTCGCCTTCGTAATGCAGCTCGAGCACGTGACCGACGCGGTGGATCTCAGCGATCAGCGCCGACTCGCTCGCCGGAATACGAAAACGCGAGCGCAATCGCCACGCGCTGAGCGCGTCCTGCAACGCTTGGACCAGCTTGTTCATGCCTTCGCCGGTGCGCGCCGAAATCGCGACGCTTCCCGGAAATCGTTTCGTGTACGTCTCGGCAAGTTCGCGATTCGCAAGGTTGTCGATCTTGTTGAAAACAATCACGGCCTGTTTGCCAAAGGCGTTCAGCTCCTTGATCACGCCTTCAACCGCTTCCATCTGATCGTCCACCCGCGCATGACTAAGATCGACAATGTGAATGAGGAGATCGGCCTCGCTTACTTCTTCCAGCGTCGCCTTGAAGGATTCGATCAATGTGTGGGGCAGCTTTCGCAGAAACCCGACCGTGTCGGTAAGGAGCACGCGCTGTTTGTTAGGCAAAACAAAACTGCGGGTAGTCGGATCAAGCGTGGCGAAAAGTCTGTTCTCCGCCACGAGGTCCGCGCCGGTGAGTAAATTCAGGAGGGTCGATTTGCCGGCGTTGGTGTAGCCAACGACTGCCGCAACCGGCCATTGATGCCGTTTGCGTCCCTGGCGCTGCACGGCGCGCGTTTTGCGGACTGCTTCGAGTTCACGCTCGAGCCGCGCGATCCGTTCCTGGACCCGACGGCGGTCTACTTCCAATTGCGTTTCGCCCGGGCCGCGCGTGCCGATGCCGCCAGTTTGTCGCGAGAGATGGTCCCACATCCGCGTCAGTCGCGGCAGCAGATACTGCAACTGCGCCAGCTCAATTTGTAACCGGCCTTCGCGGCTCCGCGCGCGTTGCGCGAAAATATCGAGAATGAGCTGAGTACGATCCAGCACTTTGCGTGACAGAAGATTTTCGAGGTTGCGCCCCTGCGCCGGCGAAAGTTCGTC
>Ga0137399_10000043_pt1 | contig 40062 bp, 33 predicted proteins | sample czorhiz316metaG_FD_104810 | JGI IMG/M metagenome (GOLD analysis project Ga0137399, IMG submission 104810) | Vadose zone soil microbial communities from Angelo Coast Range Reserve, California, USA - czorhiz3.16 metaG | ecosystem: Environmental > Terrestrial > Soil > Vadose zone | place: USA...
CAGTTCCCGAGGAGCGCTATCTTGCTCAGAGATAAAGATTATTCCGATATTTTGCGTGGCGCGCGCACCGGCACCAGCGGCGCTGCTGCGCAGCCTGCCCGGAGCAAGTCGGAGACAAAGACAGTGGCGACACCAGAGCAGCATTTCCTAGGGGAGATCGAGAGCATTTTGCGGGCCGAACATGGGGAGCCGTTTGCAATCCTGGGGCGGCACCCCGTCCAGGTGGGCGCTGAAAGAGCGATTGCGGTCCGTGCCTTCCTGCCGCGGGCGAACGAGGTCACCGTGTTGTTGGAGAATGGCGGCGTTTCATATCCTGCCCGGCGCATTCATCCGGACGGTTTCTTCGAGGCCGTAATTCCCTACTCCGATGGGATCCTGGCCTCCCCGACTTCGTATCGCCTGCACCTCGGCTACTGGGACGGCTCGAACGAAGGAGTCTACGATCCTTATGCCTTCCCGCCGCTGCTGACCGACTTCGACCTGCACCTGATCACAGAGGGCACGCATTACCTGAAGTACGAAAAGCTGGGCGCGCACGTCCGAGAGGTGGCAGGCGTGCGAGGGGTACACTTCGCCGTTTGGGCGCCCAACGCGCAGCGGGTCAGCGTCGTGGGTGATTTCAACCATTGGGACGGGCGTGTGCACCCCATGCGCAACCGCGGCACGTCAGGGTTGTGGGAAGTTTTCATCCCCGGCTTGGACGAGGGCATGATCTACAAGTTTGAAATTCGCTCGAACAATCAGGACCACCCTTTGCTCAAGGCCGACCCGTATGCCTTCTATGCTGAGGTGCGGCCGAAGTCCGGCTCGATTGTTGCCAACATCGATCGCTACGCCTGGAACGACCAGGGCTGGATGGCCGCGCGCAAGCAGTGGAATTGGATTGAGTCGCCCATTTCGATCTACGAGGTGCACCTGAGCTCCTGGCAACGCGTCTGGGAGGAAGGCGGGCGTTGGCTGAGCTACCGCGAACTGGCCGACCGGCTGATTCCCTACGTCAAGAAGATGGGCTACACGCACATTGAGTTGCTGCCGGTGATGGAGCATCCCTATGACGCCTCGTGGGGCTACCAGACCGTTGGCTACTACGCGGTGACCAGCCGGTTCGGCACGCCTGACGATTTCATGCACTTTGTGGACCGCTGCCACCAGGAAGGCATCGGCGTGCTCCTGGACTGGACGCCGGCGCATTTCCCACGCGACGGGCATGGGCTGGCCAACTTTGACGGCACGCACCTCTATGAACACGCCGATCCGCGCCAGGGCGCGCATCCCGACTGGGGCACGTTGGTCTTCAATTACAACCGCACCGAAGTGCAGAATTTTCTGCTTTCCAACGCGCTGTTCTGGCTGGACAAATATCACCTCGATGGGTTGCGTGTGGACGCGGTGGCCTCCATGCTCTACCTCGATTATTCACGCAAGAGCGGCGAGTGGATTCCCAATGAGTACGGCGGCCGGGAAAACTTGGCCGCCATTGCATTGCTGAAGCGCATGAACGAGCTGGTTCACTCGCGCCACCCCGGCGTGCTCACCATTGCCGAGGAGTCCACGGCGTGGCCGATGGTTTCGCGACCCACCTATGTGGGCGGCCTGGGCTTCAGCCTGAAGTGGAACATGGGCTGGATGAACGATACGCTGCAATACATGTCGCAAGACCCCATTCACCGCAGGTATCATCACAACCGCATGACCTTTTCCATGCTTTACGCCTTCACCGAAAACTTCGTCCTGCCGCTCTCCCACGACGAAGTAGTGCACGGCAAGCGCGCGCTGCTGCGGAAGATGCCCGGTGACGAATGGCAACAGTTCGCCAACCTCCGGCTGCTGTACGGCTATATGTATGGCCACCCCGGCAAGAAGCTGCTCTTTATGGGCGGGGAAATCGCTCAGGGGGTGGAATGGTACCACGAGACTGGTCTCGACTGGTACGTGCTCGACTACGAGCCGCACCGCGGGGTCCAGCGGTTGGTGGTTGATCTGAACCGGCTTTACAAATCCGAGCGAGCCCTGCATGAGGTGGACTTCGACTGGCATGGCTTTGAGTGGGTGGACTGCAACGACGCCGACTCGAGCGTGCTCTCGTTTATTCGCCGCGCAAGAGACCCGAATGATTTCGTGGTTGTGATCGCCAACTTTACGCCAGTGGTGCGCGAAGGCTATCGCCTGGGGGTGCCTGAGCTCGGCTACTATCGCGAACTGTTCAACACCGATGCGGCCGTATATGGCGGCAGCAACTCCGGCAACGCCGGCGGCCTGATGGCGGAGCCAGTCCCGTGGATGGGCCGCCCCTGCTCGCTTAACCTGCGCCTGCCGCCGCTCGGTGTCCTCTTCCTCAAACTTCAACGCGGCTGACGGATCGATATCTCCCTAGGTGCGGACCGCGCCCGGCCGGAGATCCGTGGCCTGACTGCCACATGCACTGCAGGGAAGGCGGAGCATACTTTTTGAGCAAGCTTCGCTCGGCCGAACTCCCGTATCCGGCTGAACTGTCGCAAAATAAAACCGCATTGAAACGACGCTGACCTTCTCAAAGAAGCGATGGTCCTTCCGATTACAATTTTAGCGCTGACCCTGGGCATCTGCTTTGTGGCGCCCGCCCACGCCCAGAACGCGAGACGCGCAAGGGCTCCGCTCAAAGAAAAGACTATGCGCGTGCATTCCCTGCGCGTGCCCGGTCAGTGGGGAGCGGATATCTCCCCCGATGGCAGCTCGGTAGCCGTTGCCGTTCTCCGCAAGGTCGTTGCGCCGGAAACCAACAATGAGGAAGCGTTTGTCGATGTGGAGATCTGGGATTTTCGCGCGAACAAACGAATGGCGCAACGCACACTAGAGCATCGGCCCGCCTCCGCCCCCGTGACCGCTGAATGGGGCCAAGTCCGCTACTCCGGCGATGGCCGCGTCTTGCTGGTCTATGACGGCGAGCTGCTGAGCGTCTTGCAGGCCGACACCCTGGAAGAAATCACACGGATTGATCTGGGGTTGCCCGCCTGGCCGCGCGATTCGCAAGTGGTGGATTTGGCCATGCCGCGCGAGGCGGCTCGCGAGGTGGCGGTGCTGCTGAGTTGGGGCGGCGGCCGCGGCGGCGCAGTTCGACTCTACGACTTGCAAACCGGGGCACTGGGCCGTCAGTGGGAGTTCGACCACGGTTATCCGGAGCTCGGCGCACGCGTGGCTTGGAAGCCCGACGGCCGGAAGCTCGCGGTGTCATTGCTGCCTGTTGTGCCGGGAGTCCAGCTTCCGAAGGACGAGAAAACCTTGCAAGTGATGGATGCGGAGTCCGGTAAAATCCTCGCCCGCATCAATACCGGATACCTGGCCGGACCGATCTGCTTTACAGCCGACGACAAACTGGTTACGGCCACGGCCGAATCTGCCTGGGCCCTTGTGTTGGGCACGCACAAGATCAAGATCTGGAACGCTACGTCGGAGCGCTTGCTGCGCGAAATCGAAAGCGCGCCGTCCGGGGTACGAGAAAGCCTTGCGCTTTCTGCGGATGGCAAGAGGCTCCTGGGCTACGTGGGATCGGAAAAGGCCACCTTGAACCTCGGCGCCAGCGACCCCACAGAAATCCTCGAACAGAAGTTTCGCCTGTGGGATTTGCCCTCCGGCAGGATCGTCACCACCTCCCCGAAGATCCTCCCCCCTGCGGATAAACGCGCGCAGTTGCGGCTCAACGCCAAAGGCGACTTCGTGCTTGTCTTCTGGAATTCTGTGGACAAGCCTGTCCTGGTTTACGAAATCGAGTAACGCTTCCCAACCGAATCCCCCGGAGACGCAGCACAACTGGCGGTAGTGCACAGACTCGCGCCGACTAAGGAGGCATAAAACGAGGGAATGCCTGTCCTCCACAGTTGAGCAACGCGGTGGAACATTTCGGCGGGGTGACGCGTAGTATAACCAGGAGTCACCTAAGATAGGAGGAACTTCCGCATGATATCCCCACTTGAACAGAGGCGAATGTTCGCCCTTGTGGCTGCGTTGCTGCTGGCGAGCACGGCCGCGCTGGTCCCGATCGCAGCGGGACGCGCGGCGCAGGGGACACAGCCCGACCGCTGGCTGCATGTCCGCGTAGACAACCAGGAAGCCAAGGGCGAACTGGTGCGGATCAACCTGCCACTTTCCTTCGCCGAGAAAGTCCTCCCGACGATCAAGCACGACAAGCTGCGCAACGGCAAGATTACAGTTGACCAGGCCAACGGAGTGGACCTTCGCGCGCTGCTTGAGGCTGTGCGCACTACCAAGGACGGCGAATTTATCACGGTCCAGGGTACTACAGGCGACGTGCGTGTGGCGAAGCAGGGAGGCTACCTCCTGGTGCACGCGAGAGAGAACAAGGATGGATCCAAGAAGAGGGTAGAGGTGCGCGTGCCGCTGACCGTGGTTGATGCGTTGCTCTCCGCCGGAAACAACGAACTCGACCTGGTGGCCGGTCTCCGCGCCCTGGGCTCGCAGGGCGACACTGAGCTGGTCACCGTGAAGGACGAGAAGAGCACAGTGCGGATCTGGTTGGACTCGAGAAGCACTTCAGATTGATCGCGCAATCGCCCGCCGGAGAGCAGCCATGCTGGGGAAAGTGATGCTGGGGTTGGCGGGAACAACGGCGCTGGCCGGAGCCTATCTGGTCCAGCAGGGGACGGTGCGAGTCTCCTTGGATGAGCATCGCGCGAACGGCAGACACGTCCACTTGCTTGTGCCGGCAGCGCTGGTCCCGATGGGCATGAGGTTTGTGCCCGAGGAAAACTTGCTCGATGCTGCCAGGCAGGCGCGGCCGTTTCTTCTGACCATCCGCGTAGCGAGCGGCGAGCTCGCGCGGCTGCCGGACTGTGACCTCGTCGAAGTTCAGGACGTCAATAAGTATGTGAAGATCACCAAGCGTGGAGGCTCGCTGGTGATTGACGTCCAATCCCCGGAAGAGACGGTGCACGTCTCCTTCCCGCTGCGTCTGGCGGACCGCATCGCGGCCCAGCTTGAATCGCTGGGCCCGAGCGCCTAACGGCAGCGCACGAGCAGTGAGTCAGTCCTTGGCTTCTTTGGCGACGATGAAATAAACCTCTTCCTTCATCGCTTCTTTCGTCCAGCCGCGGCGATAGAGGATGCCCTTCCCGTTTTCGATCATGGTGGGGTGACCACAGAGGTAGGCGGTGGTGTTCTGTCCGGTCAGACCCCACATATCGGTGTACTTGCGGACCAGGTCGTCCACCCGGCCAGTTTCGCCCTTCCAGTTGGGATCTTCCCATGGCCGGCTGATGGTGGGGATGTAAATCAGCCAGGGGACTTCGGCGGCGTATTTCATCATTTCGTCGTGATACCCAAACTCCCAGGAGCGGCTCGCTCCCTCAATGAGGAACAGTTTGTGCTCGCCGGCGAACTTCCCGTCTTTCCAATCCTTGTAAAGCGTGCGGGTGTAGCTGACGTATGGGGCGATGCCGGTGACGGTGCATAGCAGCAGGTGATTGGTGCGGCCGCTCTTAATGTCGAGCGTAAAGCGACCTTTCGCGACCTTGCGAAAAGTGAACTCATCGCCCACATGGAGTTTGTAGAGCAGCGGCGTGAGTTCCCCATGAGGCACAAGCTCAAGGAAAAATTCGACCTCCTTCTCGTAGGGCGAGGAGACAATCGAGTACGGCCGCTCCACAAGCTTTTGCGGGGTCTGGACGCCGAGCGTGGCGTACTGCCCGGCGATAAAGTGGAACTCCCCGCCGGGATCCACGCGGATCATCCAGAGGTCTTCAGAGAAATCGGCGCGCTGAGTGATCCGGGCGCGGAAGAACTTGTCTTGGGCAGTGTTCATCGGCGGTTTCTCTCCCTGCGGAGTTGCGCGAGCCGAACGCTGGGAATGTTTCTCCCCGGCGAAAAGAAGGCGCCCCAATTCAGCCATCGGGGCGCCTGCTCCATCTCTCCATTGTAAAGGCCAGCGGTCATGCGCGAGAGCCTAGGGAATTACTGATTTTTCCTCTGCCGCATCATCTCCATGGGGTCAAAGTTCTGCGGGGTTCCGGTGATATGGGTCTTGGCTCCGGTGATGATACGCACCAGCGTCATATTGCTCTCGCGTCCAGTCATTTTCACAAGGCCCCAGGGCGCTACCTTGTCCGAGACCCAGACGTCGCCGGAGCCGTCCTTCAGTCGCCAGTGCTCGCAGGTGAAGGTGCCAGCGGGTGTGGTGACCGACTCGCTGCCCACGCGGTCGGCTCGGTCGCGCGCGTCAGCCGACTGCTCGCTGGGCTGGCCGCCTCGGTTCACCATTTGCATGGGAAACTCCATCGGCGGCTGGCCGGGCGCCTGAAGGATCATTCGCTTCATTCCCGTCCGCTTGCCGTCGAGCACGATCAATTGCTTCATGTAGGCCTGTCCTCCCGAGCGCGGGTCCTGCATGGTCCACTCCAGCCAATAGCCCGTCTTGCCCTCGTAGGTTTCGCTGCCAACCACCGCCATCTCCAGCTCGGTCTTCCGATCGCCCTTGGATTCCACTTGGTAGGCAGCCCCGGAGCCCACGACCGGATTCCACACCCCTTGTATTTGCGGCGAGCGCATACCCAGGCCCATCTGCGCGCCGCTTCCGATTACAGTCCCGAGAATGATCGCCGCCGCGAATAAAAACGTCCTGCGCACGATTTGCATACGTTCTCCCTCCGGGCAAAGCAATTTTCTGGGTGCCGGACAGCCCCGAAACCTTGGGCCCACTCTCCCACCTCCGGCCACCCAAGGTTGTACCAGCTTACCGGCCGTGGTGCAAAGCCCGCTCAATACAAAGTGAGCTACAAGTCCGGCCTCCTGCTGAGCATCTGTCAGGGATCAAAGCGTGCCTTGAACATTCCGTGAGCGACCTGGGTTCGCTTTGAGGCCCTCAACCTTGGCAATTCTCACCGGGCTAAATTGAACCTCTTAGTGGTGGAACTACTTGAATGCATCACCCGCCGCAGAGCCTTGCGCTCGCCGCAACCCGAGCAAGCGGGCGATGTCCTGCTGACCTGGGAGGAGACCTCCAAGTCGGGCCGGTTGCTCGGTTAGCGTCCCGTCATGTGCCTAGAAGAAGGCCTGAGCAGTGGTGTTGCGTGGCCCGGCCCGGCCGGCCAGCGAGCAGGCGTCGGTGTAGTGCAAGCGTTTAGTTTGCTGACCGGGCGAGGCGCGTGGCCTTCACCACGCGCTCGACGCGATAAATCGGCTCTCTCTGCCCCTCGAAGTGACTGCGCACGAGCAACTCACCAACCAATCCTATACTGAAAAATTGCAGTCCCGCCAGAAGCAGAAGAACTCCAAGGATCACCGCGCCGATAGATTGCGGAAAAATCCCCGGCCAATGGAAGACACGCTTGGCCAGCCAGGACAACAGAATCGCCGAGCCGGCAGTGAAGCTGATCAGGCCCGCCGGGCCGAATAGACGCATCGGGTGCATCCGATAGTGCTGCAGGAACTTGAGGGTTATCAGGTCGAAAGGCACGCGCAAAGTCCGGCCCAAGCCATAGTGAGACTTACCGAACTTCCGCGGGGAATCGGTTACAGGAACCTCTGCGATCCGTGCCCCTAGCCAGTTCGCGAGCACGGGGATAAAGCGGTGTTGCTCGCCGGACAGCCGGAGGCCACGCACCAACTCGCGCCGGTAGACCTTGAATGTGGTGCCGAAATCGCGCAGCGGCACACCGGAGATCTTGGCCAGCAACCAACTGGCGACGCCCGAAGGCCAGGTGCGGAAGAGGCCCTCGTGCCGGCGGTCCCTGCGCCATCCGCTCACCAGGTCATAACCTTCGGCCAGCTTGTCGAGCAAGACAGGAATTTCTGCCGGGCTGTTGCGCAGATCGGCGTCCATGGCGATCAAAATCTCGCCGGCGGCATGATCGAAACCGGCCGTCAAAGCCGCCGTCTGCCCGAAATTCCTCTTGAGCTGGATCGCGCACACGCGCGGGTCTGTTTCGGCGAGCCGAGTGAGCAGGGCGAAGGTGCGATCGGTCGAGCCATCGTCCACAAAGAGGAGCTCATAGGATTGGCGCAGGCCGTCCATGGCCACAGCGAGTTGCTTGTACAGCGGCTCAACGTGCGCTTCCTCGTTGTGCATGGGCACGACGACAGAGTAGCGACACGCGCCGCGGGGAGGCTCCGGGGAAATCGGCATACACAGGCAAGATACGACGGATAGCGAAAAGAATCAAAGCCGACAGAAGGACAGGGGTTCCTCACGCCGGCCCGCAGTACTATTCATAGGCAAGCGCGTCAACCGGGTCGGACTGTGCCGCGCGATAGGCGGGATACAGCGCACCGGCCACAGCGCCCACGATTCCCAGGAACATGCTGCGGAAAATCCAGTCCCCGGGAATCTTGATCGCCAGGGTGGGCACCGCGTGCTTCAACACAGCAGACACCCCATAGGTGCAGGTTAGGCCCAGGGCGATGCCGAGGGCGGCTATCAGCAGCGTCTCTCCCACGATGAGCCGGAGAATGTCGAAACGCGACGATCCCAGTGCTTTCAGGATGCCGATCTCGCGCGTGCGTTCCAGTACCATGGTGTGCATCGTGAGCAGCACTACCAGGAAACTGATTGTGACTCCCAAGCCCATCATCGAGCGAATGAAGGGTTTCAGCTCCGGCAGATTCGACGAGCTCATCAGCGTCAGATATTCGGCGGTGGAGCGAATGCGGTAGTTGGGCAGCCGTTTGACGATCTTCGCGCGGGTGCGTTCCGTATCTCCCGTGCTCCGCACATAAAAAATGGAAACCCGCTTGTCTGCGCCGGCATGATCCTGCGCGCTGCGCAGGGGCACGAAGAATCGCGCGCCTTTGCCGTGCTCGACGATGCCGGAGATGGTGAATTCGTGGCCGATCAGCGTTACCTTGGATCCCACGCGCAGCCCCCCGGCTTGGGCCACCAGATCATCGGCCAAGGCTTCATCCGGCTTCTCGAAGGGGCGTCCGCGACGAAAGATAAAGCCTTTGCTCAGCGCGTTGAAACGCGGATAGTCAATGCCGTAGACGAGGAGAAAGTTCTGCGTGTCCATCACAATCAGTACCGGCGCGACTTCATCCACGCCCTCGATGCGGGCAATGGTTTCACCCACCGATTCCTGCATGACCGCGCTGGAGACAGCGAAGAAAATCGAGGAGTTGGGCGACTGCACCATGATATCCGCACCGACGCCCTCCACGCGGTTAGCCCACTCGGCCATAACCCCTGTGGTTAACCCGACAATCAAGAGGATCAGAAAGACTTGCAAGGCAATGGCTACCACGCTGAGCGTGGAGCGTAGCGGCCGCGCGCCCAGGTTATTCCAGAGCAATCTCCAGATCGAGAAACCGTAGGAAAACTTTTCCGGCATGCGGCCTATCTCCGCCTCGTTAATCTAGCATCCCTATCGATTGCGGTCAAAGGAGCGTGGCGCTGAGGATTCGCCCATCGCAAGCGCGTTTCTCCAGAGCTTGCTCCCGGGTTCGATTCACATGTCTCGCCTCAGAGCTGGAGCTATAGGCGAACGCGCTCTGACCTCGGCGCCTGATAAGCCCGAGTGGGTACCATTTCCAATAATTTGTGCGCGGGCTAGCGGAGAGCTTTGGAAAATCTCGCGCTCCTGCATGCGAGAGGCCTTTTACGAAGCGTCACGGCACACCCTCGGCGGCCGGTTTTCAACAGTTGTGTTGAAAAGTTTGTGGAAAAAGGCTTCACGCCTTCTCTAAACACTGGCGAATGGAGAGGCTTGCTCCGGTTTGCACTGTTCCAAGGCAAAATAGAGGGGCAGCGTTGCCGGCAACATTGTTTTTTTCCTAAGACGCGCAATTGGAGGAGATGCGAGCGCGTGCGAAAGGATTTCGGACTCGGGGAGAGGCGCAGCAATTAGCAAGACAGCGGCCCGGGCGCTTCAGTGCCGTTCCAACTATTTGGAGCTATCCCGGGGAATGAGAACGCGTATCGCTTCGATGCGGCATGGGCGCGAACTGTTGGCGAGTCAAGTTCGGACGGCACTAGTACCAACGCGGGGGTTTTTCCAGCCGCACCTTGATCGTCTCCGCTTCTTCCTCGAGGTTATACCAGCGGCCAAACGGCTTCCATCCCTCGGCGATTACTTGGATCAGCACCTTGCCGCGCGGGAGGTCGGGCACGCGCGCGGTGCCCTCCCGATTGGTCTTCACATTCATTTCGATCTTCTTATCCTTGGCCAGAGTTCGCGGCCGTTCGTACTTGACGTACACGCTGGCGCCTTCGATCGCGCGGCCGTCCGGGCCGCCCGTCACTTCAATGCGCAACTTGGTGCTTCCACTGGCCTTATCTGCCTTCTCCTTGAAAGGAGGAGGAGTGGACTGCCCTGTGGCTGCGGCCGGCAACAACAACGCCAGGGCCGCAGCGAGGGTAGAAATCTCGGCGATTCGATTCACCATGCTAGTACTAGAGGCGCGCATTCTTCTTTCCAGTCTCTGGAGGATGCTCTGTTACTCTGCCCTTCCGCAACCTCGGCCAAGGGATCGCTTCCTGCCGGTTGCGCTCGTCCAGCAGCTCTTCCAGATGTGCGCGGACGTCGTCATGCTTCGAGGTTGTGACCACATACTCATCGCGCGCCGGCAACAATGCCTGGATGGTGCGTTGCGCGGCCGCAATCCGCCTCTTTGTCATCAGATGCCCCGAGAAGGCTTTGGCGATGCCCCCTGTGCGGCTCTTTTCCCTCTGTTTCATCCGTTCAAAAAAGTCCAAGAAAGCGACCGGGTCGTAACCGCTCGCGTAATGATACTGCAGGCCGAGGAAATCGGCCTCGTGCTCCGCATTGTGGCTGAACTGCAGAAACGCCAGAGGACCGGCTAGCTGCAGTCCCTGGCTGACCGTATAAGCGATCGGGCCGCCGACCAAGGCCAGCGGGATGGACATCCACGTCCACATCTCCCGTTTGGTCAGCTGCTTAGTGACATGGCGCGCCGCCACATGCGCAACCTCGTGCGCGATGACGCTTGCCAGTTCGGCTTCACTCTGCGTGTCCTGAATCAGGCCGGTGGTAATGAAGAAATGCCCGCCCGGCAGAGCAATGGCATTGACCTCGTCAGATACGATCACGCGCACTCGCAGCGGCATGCGCAGGTCAGAATGCCGCACCACGCGCTCGGCCACCTCGTCAACGTAATCGGTTACCAGGGGGTCTTTCAGCCGTTGTGTCGTGAGCTCGAAGTTCCGGGCAAGCCAGTCCCCCAAAGCAATCTCGCGCTCCGTGGAATACAAGTTCCAGGAACCCTTATTGATGTCGCGTTTTCCGATATTTTCTACGTCCCCGTGCTTTTTCTTCTTTGCGGCTGTGGCGACTCCCGCAAAACTGCTCAGAAGCAAGAGAGTCAGAACAGAGGCGATTCCTGGACGCACACCCCAACGCAAACCCAAGAGATGACCCCAACGCATGGCTGCCCCCTTAAGTTTTCCTCGTCCGGCGGGACTTGGATGTAGATTGACCTGGCGCGCATTCCTGCGCTAACGTCAATCGACACTTAGAAGGTGCCGGAACTGAGAGGGACGCAAGAATATTCTTATACCTTCGGCGAAATTTCTGCAATCAAAAAGCGCTGGTGGGACATTTCTGACGAGAGAATCTTTGTGCCGGTGCACCGCCGGTTGGCCAAGGAGGCCCAAAATGGGATTTTCGACGGACGCCATCCACGTCGGCCAGGAGCCGGACCCGTCCACGGGGTCCATTGTGCCGCCTATCTACCAGACCTCGACCTATGTTCAAGAGGAGCTGGGGAAGAACAAGGGCTACGACTACGCGCGGACAGCGCATCCGAACCGGCGCGGGCTTGAGCGGTGTGTGGCGAAACTCGAGGGCGGCCGGGCTGCTTTCGTCTTTTCTTCGGGGATGGCGGGAATTGATGCGGTGTTCCGGCTGTTGCGGCCGGGCGACCACGTGATCGTCTCGCAGGCGGTGTATGGCGGGGTATTCCGGCTGGCCACGCAGCTCCTGGCGCACTTCGGCCTCGAGTTCAGCTTTGTCGATACCTCATGCCTAGAGAACGTGGCAAAAGCAATTCAGGCCAGCACGAAAATGATCTACATGGAGACGCCCACCAACCCGACGATGATCATCACCGACATTGCCGGCGTGGCCAAGCTCGCCGCGGAACACAAACTGACCCTGGTCGTGGACAACACTTTCCTGAGCCCCTACTTCCAGCAACCGCTGGCGCTGGGCGCGCACATCGTGGTGCACTCAATGACAAAATATTTGAACGGGCACAGCGACGCCGTAGGCGGCGCTGTCATTCTCGCGCGCCAGGAAGATGCCGAGCAGATCTACTTCCTGCAACGCTCAGCCGGCTCGGGACTGGCGCCGATGGATTGCTTTCTGGTGGCCCGGGGCATCAAGACGCTAGCGGTGCGCATGGCGCAGCACAACACAAACGGCATGGCCATCGCGAGGTATCTCGAAGCGCACCCCAAGGTGAAGCGGGTGCTCTACCCGGGCCTGCCTTCGCACCCACAGCACGAAATTGCCAAACGCCAGCAGCGCGGCTTCGGGGCCATGCTTTGCTTCGATCTCGACGGGCTGGAAGCCGCGCGGCGGCTGCTCAACAGCGTCAACCTCTGCTCGCTGGCGGAAAGCCTCGGCGGGGTTGAGACGCTGATCTCGCTGCCGGCGCTGATGACGCATGCCTCGATGCCTCCTGCGGTGCGCCAGCAAATCGGCATCACCGAGGGCCTAGTGCGTCTGTCCGTAGGTCTCGAAGACGCCGAGGATTTAATCGCGGACCTGGACCAGGCGCTTGACAAAGTCTAGGGGAAGACCTGCGCCCGAGCAGTCGGTGATTTTAGTTTCGCGGAAGTCGCATTCTCACGAGGGGAGCGCAAGATGAGGATAAGAAGGATCTTGAGTCTTGGCGCAGTGGCAGTTTTTCTGTTTTTCGGCCTGGCAGCGCGCCTAGCTGGGCAGGCACCTGAAAAAGAGTCGAAAGCGGCGGAAGCGAAAGCCACAAGCGAGGTCGCCCTGCCGAAAGAGGAATCCTCGATTACCGAGCATACTGTTCGCATCGGCGGCCAGACAATTCCCTACAAGGCGACTGCCGCGACGATTCTCCTGAAAGACGAAAAAGGCGAGGCAAACGCCAGCATTTTCTACATGGCGTACACCCGGAACGATGTGAAGGACGTCAGCCAGCGGCCGTTGGCATTCCTATACAACGGCGGGCCGGGGTCTTCGTCCATCTGGCTGCACATGGGCTCCTTCGGCCCCAAGCGGGTGGTGACTACCGACGCTGAAGCGACGCCGCCTCCGCCTTATAGGCTGGTGGATAACTCGAACTCCCTGCTGGACAAGGCGGACCTGATATTCATTGATCCGGTCGGCACCGGCTTCAGTCGTGCCCTTGGGAAAGCCAAGAACCAGGATTTCTGGGGAGTGGATGAAGACGTTAAATCGCTGGCGCAATTCATCGGCTCTTTCGTGAGCCGGAACAACCGCTGGAATTCGCCGAAGTTCCTGATCGGGGAAAGCTACGGGACATTCCGCTCGGTCGCCCTGGTCAATTACCTACAGGAACACGATCACATGGACTTCAACGGCGTGGTCCTAATCTCCTCGGTGCTGGACCTGGGCACGATCTCGTTCCATCCAGGTCAGGACTTGCCGTACATCCTCTACGTTCCGAGCTATGCGGCGACCGCGTGGTATCACAAAGTTCTGCAGAGCCAGCCTGCAGATCTAAACACCTTTCTGGCTGACGCGCGCAAGTTCGCCGCGACGGAATATGCAGATGCGTTGATGAAAGGCGCTAAGCTGAGCGCCCGCGAGAAGGCTGCGGTGGTGAAGAAGCTCGCGCAGTTCACCGGGCTCAGCGAGGACTACATTTCCAAGGCGAACCTCCGGGTGAACTTACCTCAGTTCAGGGAAGAGCTCCAGCGGAGCAGGGGGCGGACCACCGGACGACTCGATGCGCGCTTCTCCGGTCCGAGCTACGACCCGCTTGCTGAATATGCTGGGTATGATCCCCAGTCCACGGCCGTGAGCGGGGCGTTTACGGCGGCCTTCAACACCTACATCCGGGAGGAGCTGAAATTCGGTCAGAACTTGCACTATAACGTTTCCGCAGAGGGCGCCGGCCGGAACTGGGACTGGAAGCGCAACGCGGGCCGTGGGTTCGGCTTTCCGGGCGCGCCGAACGTCGAAGGAGATCTAGTCCAGGCTATGATTGGCAACACTCACCTTCAAATTGAGGTCGAGAACGGCCTCTACGACCTCGCCACCCCCTTCTTCGGCACCGAGTACACGATGGACCACCTCGACCTGCCGGAAAAGCTGCAAAGCCGCATCCACCAGAAGTATTACGACGCCGGGCACATGATGTACCTGCACGAAGAGGATCTGGCCAAGCTCAAGAACAACGCGGCCAGCTTCATTGAAGCCGCCTCGAAGCCGCAATAGATGGATTTATATTCTGCCTTGCCGATCAAGATCGATTTTCTTCGGCAGCCGCGAAGAGTAAGTCGCTGAAGGCTGAGGGCGGCATTGGATTTGTGGTTCAATGCCTCTCGTGGATTAGCGGCTCTTTCTTGCCTTTTGTGCCGGAACGCGCGGGCGGAGGCATTCGGCCAGCCAGGCCAGGTAGGCCGGTGAGCCATCCGCGATCGGCAGGGCAATAACTTCGGGCACCTCGTAGCTGTGCAGACGCTCAACTTCCGCGCGCACAGCACGAAACAGCTTTTTCGAGCTCTTAATCAAGAGCAAGATTTCCTCCGCCGTCTCCACCTTGCCCTTCCAACGGTAGGTGGATCGCACTCGCGCATCGAGTACGTTCACACACGCCGCCAGCTTCCGCTCGACCAAGTGCTTAGCGATCCGGCCAGCTTCGTCGCGCGTTCCGCATGTCACTAGCACCACAAATTTGTCCGTCATTTTTTACTCACTTCCGGTGGATGCCCCGGCCGCGCTACAATACCGCGCCGTAACGACATGAGGCTCGGCAAATTATGACCGCCCATCCTATCCGCTTCGGCACCTCCGGCTGGCGCGCGATTATCGCCGACGAGTTTACCTTTGCAAACGTGCGGCTCGCAGTGGCTGCCATTGCCGAACACGTCTGTAGCCGGAGCCAAAAGCCTACGCTGATTGTAGGGCACGATACGCGCTTCTTCTCCGAAGAGTTTGCGCGCACCGCCGCGGAGGTCCTGCGCGTGCACGGAGTGCATGTGTTGCTCTGCGATGCCGCGGCACCGACGCCGGCCATCGCCCACGCAATCCTCCGGTTGAAGACCGATGGCGCCATCAATTTCACCGCCAGCCACAACCCCGCCGAATACCACGGGATCAAATTTTCCGGTCCGGACGGTGCACCGGCGCTGCCCGAAGTCACACGCGACATCGAAGAGCGCGTCGCAAGACTGGCCGCCAAGCCGGCCGCGGCCGCGGCTCTGCCCAGCAATGCCGCAAGCGACTTCCAGAGGATTTCACCGCGCGACGCTTATCTGGCGCGGCTAGCCGAGTTGGTCAATTTCGACGCCGTCCGCCAGGCTAAGCTCAAAATCGTGTGCGATACCCTGCACGGGTGCGGCGCCGGTTATCTTGATCGCTTCCTGGCGACGCATGGCATCAGCGCAGTTTCGATCCGCACCGATCGCGACGTTCTGTTCGACGGCACCGGCCCGGATGTCTTGGAGGCCAATCTGGCGCCTCTTCGAGAAGCGGTGCTCGACCGCGGCGCGCAGGTGGGCCTGGCCACCGATGGCGATGCCGACCGCTTCGGCATCCTCGACGCCGACGGCTCCTGGTTTGCCCCGAACCACGTCCTCGGGCTGCTCTACGACTACCTGGTAGAGACGCGCGGCTGGCGCCTACCCGGAGCGCGCAGCGTGGCTACCACCCACTTGCTCGACGGCGTGGCGCGGCATTACGGTGTCACTGTCTATCAGACGCCGGTGGGATTCAAGTACATCGGCGAGCTGATCAAGCAGGACAAGATCGCGCTGGGGGGCGAAGAGAGCGCGGGGCTTTCCATTCGCGGCCATGTGCCGGAAAAGGACGGCATCCTCGCCGGCCTGCTGGTCGCCGAGATGGTGGCCATCCGTCGCACACCGCTGCTCGAGCAACTCAAGAATTTGTTTAGCCGTGCCGGCGCTGAGTACTGGCCGCTTCGCACTAACCTGCACCTGTCTGAAGAGGTCAAGGCGCGCGCGGTGGAGCGCTTGCAGGGCGATTTCTCTGTGTTCCGCGGGCGCCACGTGACGCAGACCGATCGCACCGACGGATTGAAACTAATCTTCGAGGACGGGTCGTGGCTTCTGCTGCGGTTTTCGGGAACCGAGCCGGTCGTGCGCGTCTACACTGAGGCCGGATCGCGCGAGGCCGCAGCGCGATTGGCCGAGGAGGCCACCGCCTGGATCCTGGAGGCCACTCCTGGGGCACGGAGCAGCGCCGTAAGCGGCAGCCATACCCCAACAGCGCGCCAGAATCAATGACCCACCCCACAGAACCGCTCTCGTTCCTTCGCCACCACGCACGCACCATACTGGGCGTGGCGCTGGCCGCGTTGCTGGTGCACGACATCTCCGGCACGCATGGCTTCTTGGCCATGCGACGCACTCAGAAAGAAATCGAGCGGCTTCGCCGAGAGATCCGACAGGTCACTGCGGAAAACCGCGAACTCGATGCGCAAGTCAAGGCGCTCAAATCTGACCCCAAACTCATCGAGCGCATCGCGCGTGAGGAACTGGGACTGGCCCGGGAGGGCGAGCTGATCTTCAAGTTGCCCGCTCCTCCGACAGGCAAATCAGAGCCCGCGAAAAAGTAGTGGCTTCTCAGCCCTGAGCTAGCGGCAGTTGTAATCTACTCGATCAATCCAGGCAGGTGAGAAGACCCTCGACTTCCGGCGACCCTTTTGCTTTTGGCCCTACCCCGCACGGACCGGAAGACGCAGCCAGCCCCAAACTTCCGCCCCGCGTCCCTTGAGCCGCGTTCGCGCAATCGAGAGCAGAAGCATAGCGAGACAAATGCCCAGCAGGCCCAGCGTCGCCGCGGGGATGCCCATAGCGCGTTTCGGCAAAATCGAAAACCGTCCGTATACGAACTCAATGTGAACCCAGTAGACAAGCAGCGACGTCTGCCCCAACTGGATGACGGGGCTGAACCCCCACTGCCCCGCGCCCCAGCGGCACCAAGCATAGCTCGCAAACAGAATTCCCATGATTAGGCCGACACGGATGAGGAAGAAATTCGGGCTGGTATGCCAGAAATCGTACACAGCGTAAATCTGCTGGGGCCGCGCGTCTAACCACCAGCCGAGGGCGGCCATCGTGACTCCGCCCACACCCGCCAGCGCGGCAGCCGCCGCTTCGCGGCGTCGCGCCCAGTCCGTGAGGAGAACGAAGCCCACCGCCAACCCAGCAAATGCGAAAGCGCTCCATGGAAACAGCGGGAAAAGCCAGGGCTGGGGTTCCCGGAAAATATGCACTCCGTTGATGTAAGACTCGAGAAACCACGGCGACCAGCGGGGTCGCCACGTCGTCCACAACGGCGGCGTGACCAGAGCTACCAGTAGCGCCGCTGCGGCCGCGGCTAGAATGGTCACGGCGCGGCTTCTGGGGTTGCCACTGCCACTCGCCGCTGCTGCATGCATACCGCTGCCGGCAGCCAAACGGCACACGAGAGCCATCAGCATCATCGAAAGCCCGATCATGTTGAGGACGTCAACGCGCAGCAGATCGGTCCATGGGGCCGAGGGTTGCCCTAGCAAGTACTCCTGCACGCGAAACAGCAGCCCGAGCCCAAAGATCTCCGCGCTGCGACGCAGCGTGGACCGGGCGATCTCGTTGGCCGCCACGCCGCGCTGACGAAGTTTGTCGGTCGCTAGGGCGAAGGAAATCCCCGCCAGAAACAGGAACAACGGCGCTGGAAGGGTTCCGCCGAGCTGCGACCAGCTGAAAAACTTGGTCGAACGCGCCGCGTCGCTCAGCCAGGAGTCGTAGCAATGCGTCTGAAACATGAGCAGGCACGCCAGGCCGCGCATCCAGTCGATATAGGTCAAACGCTGCTTTCGGCGTTCGTTCATTGCTTGGTGTTCAGGTGAACCGAGCCTCGAAAACTCAAATCGAAACTCGCCACTCGCTTCTTTTTCTCTCCGACCCGTTCCTTAAAGCGCAAGAACGAAATTCCCAAAGCAGCGGGTAACCGCCGCTTGCGCTAGACTAGCGCGGGGTGTCCGGCACACGCCAATTGAACCTCGTCGCGGCGCTCGGCCTTTGGGCGAGCGCGTGCCTGGCCGCGACATTTTACGCCTCCTGGCAGGGTTATGGGGGGCGCCGATTCGCCGTGACGCTATGTGTCTTCGCGCTCCTTTTCGCGGCCGAAATCCTAGTCGCCGCCCGAGGCGTCCAGGAAAGCGTCGCCACATTTTTCAGCACGCGCAGCCCGCTGTCTCTTGCGATTGTTCTGGCCTCTCTGCTGTTTATTGCCTATCTGGTTTACGCCCTGGGGACAAGTACTTTCCTCTGGCAGCGCGCGGGGATTGCTGCCGCCTGTACCTTTGTTCCCCCGCTGCTGCTGGCCAGCGCGGGCCAACGGAAACCGGGCGTGTGGCAAGACTATGCGGCGGCAGCAGCGCTCTGGCTGCCGTGGAAAATTCACTGGTTGCACGGCCTGTGGCCTTATCCCCAAGAGCGGCTGGGATACGTCCTGGCAGTGCTGCTGGCGATGAACGTTGGGGTTGCGGCGTTTCTTTTCGTGCGCCGGCTCGATGGCGTCGGATATAGCATTGCCTGGGGACGCGGCTGGGGCGTGGCGGTCGCCGTGAGTTTTGTGCTGTTTGCCCTGATTGCGATTCCTCTTGGGCAGGTGATTCACTTCGTCCGTTTTGATCCGGCATACTCGCACCTGAAGACACTCCCCGTCACAGCGCTGGGTATCTTCTTTTTCACTGCTTGGCCAGAAGAATTTCTGTTTCGAGGACTGCTGCAGAACCTGTTTTCGCGAACCTTCAGCAACGCTGAGGTGGGATGGCTGGTGGCCTCGGTAATCTTCGGCCTCGCGCACATCACGAACTACGGCGTGTTTCCGAACTGGCGGTATGTCATTTTGGCAACGATTGCGGGTGTTTTCTACGGGCGGGCATGGCGGCGGACCGGCTCAATTTTCGCGTCAGCGCTGGTCCACACGCTGGTCAACACAACTTGGCACTTCTTCTTCCGAACGTTGTGAAGCTTACGAAGGTTGATCCTGCGTCTCCGAAGTCTGTCTACCGGACGGCACCGGCCAGTGGACTCGAGGCCGAGGCGTAGAGCTTCTTGGGAATGCGCCCGGCGAGATACGCTTTGCGACCCGCTTCGACGGCGTGGCGCATGGCCTCGGCCATCAGCACGGCGTCCTGTGCTTCAGCAATGGCAGTATTCATCAGGACGCCGTCGGCGCCTAATTCCATGGCCACCGCGGCGTCCGACGCAATGCCCACGCCCGCATCCACGATGAGTGGGACTTCGGTGACACGCTCGCGGAGAATGCGGATATTGGCTTCATTCTGGATGCCCATACCGGAGCCAATCGGCGCGCCGAGCGGCATCACTGCCGCAGCGCCCGCGTCGATCAGCTTGCGCGCGACGATCAGGTCGTCGTTGGTGTACGGCAGCACGATGAAGCCTTCCTTCACCAGCACCTTCGTCGCGCGAACCAGCTCCTCGGTATCCGGGAAGAGCGTCTGCTGGTCGCCGATGACTTCGAGTTTCACCCATTCCGACAGGCCGACCTCGCGCCCCAAACGCGCCGTGCGGATGGCCTCTTCAGCCGTGTAGCAGCCGGCAGTGTTCGGCAAAATGAAAAACTTGCTGCAGTCGATGTGATCCAGCAGAGATTCTTTGCTACGGTCGGTCAGATTCACTCGCCGCACAGCCACAGTGACCATCTCCGCGCCGGAGGCCTCGTGCGCGCGCACCATCTCCTGAAAGCTGCGGTATTTCCCCGTGCCGACAATGAGCCGCGAACGAAACGTGCGGCCGGCAATGACCAGTTGGTCGTTCATTTTCTTCCCCCCGGTGCATTCTAACGCCGGCTCCGCTCTTGCGGCCAGCTTTCAGCCGTCAGCCTTCAGCGGGCAGCGGGCGGGGTTCTTCCACGTCGGCGTAGAGCCGCTCAATGGTGTCGCGGTAGCGCTGTTCGATGACGCGCCGCTTGAGTTTCATGGTGTAGGTCAAGCCGCCATTGTCGAAGGTAAAGTCCTGGTCAAGCAAGGCGAAGCGCTTGATGGTCTCGTACTGGGCGAGATGCGCGGTCAAGCGCTTGACCTCCTGCGCCAGCAGGTCGTGGACCCAGGGGTGCGCCGCGAGTTCTGCGTGGGAAGCAAATTCAAGGCCCGCCTCGCGCGCCTTAGCCTCGACGCTGGCGAACTGCGGCACGATGAGCGCCGCGACGAATTTGCGCTTGTCCCCCACCACCGCGGCGTTCAAAACGAGCGGGCTTGTCTTCAGGAGATTTTCAATCGGCTGTGGCGCCACAAATTTTCCCGCTGCGGTTTTGAGCAAGTCTTTTTTGCGGTCGGTAACGTAGAGAAAGCCGTCTTCGTCTAGGTGTCCGATGTCGCCGGTGCGCAGCCAGCCATCGGCCGAAAGCACGCTCTGAGTCTCGTCGGGCTTCTGGTAGTAGCCGCGCATCACACACGGGCCGCGCACCAGAATCTCGCCGTCGTCGGCGATGCGCACCTCGACGTTCGGTATGGGCTTTCCGACCGAGCCGACGCGGTTCGCGTCGGGCACGTTGTTCGCCACCACCGGCGAAGTCTCGGTCAGGCCATAGCCCGGGTAAATCTTCACGTCCACGGCCCAAAAAAATTCGGTGAGCTCCCGCGCCAGGGGCGCGCCGCCGGATATGAATCCCCGCACACGGCCGCCGAGCGCCGCGCGGATTTTGGAATAGACCAGGCGATCGGCCAGCACCCACTTCAGCTTCACCAGTAATGGCACGGGGCGCCCGTAGGCGCGCCACGGGACCGCCTTGCCCGCCACCCCTAGCCCCCACTCAAACACGTGGCGCTTCCAGCCCGTGGCCTTGTGCCCTTTTTCCAGGATGCCGCCGTAAAGCTTCTCGAAAAATCGCGGGACCCCCGCCCCCACTGTCGGCCGCACCTCGAGCAGCGCCGCCGGCACCTGTTCCATGCTCTCGACGTAAGCGACGGTTACGCCGTGGAACAAATAGCCGTAGCCCATGAGGCGCTCATAGACGTGCGCGAGCGGCAGAAAGGAAATGGCCGTGTCCTTCGGGCTGTAGTCGTGGGAGCGAAACGAGTCCGTCTGGTTCGAACTTAGGTTGGAATGCGTGAGCATCACTCCCTTGGGCTCGCCGGTGGTGCCCGAGGTGTAGATGATGGTGGCGAGCTGCTCGGCGCTGACTTCGGCCGCGTGGCGGCGGTACGCGGCCACTTCGGCATCGCCCGCCGCGGCTATCAGGGTTTCGTAGCGCAGTACCTCCCCGTCGATCTCCGGCGGGGCTCCGGCGACGATCACCTGCTCGACCGCGCCCAGGCGCTCCCGGCAGGCAAGCAGACGCCGTGCCTGCTCCGAGCCCGCCGTGATCACCACCTTCGTCCCTGAATGGTTGAGGATATAAGCCATGCGCTCCGGCGATTCGTTGAAATAAATGGGCACGTTGATTGCGCCCAGGCCGAGGATGGCGAAGTCGACGATGTGCCACTCCGGCCGGTTCGGCGAGAACAGCCCAACGCGGTCGCCGGGCTTGACGCCCAGCTCCGCCAAAGCGAGTGAGAGCCCGGCAATGCGGCGCAGCATCTCGGGCGCGGAGAGGCTTTCCCAGCGGTTGCCCGCTTTGTACATGAGCGAGCGCGGGTTGCGGTAGCGATCCACCGCATCGAGCAGGCATCGCGTGAGAGAAGGATACGCCATGGTCGCCTACATACGCCAATCTACCCTAGCCACTGCGATGGATGCAACGGAACGAAAGAATTGGTGTGAGCTTCCAGTTGTTAGGATTTATGCGTCATAAATCACTGAATGATTTCGCGCTCGTCACCCTAAGGGGGCAACTTCTGAAAGCAGAGCGGCGAGCGGCTCAAAGTCGGCATCAGATAGCTGACAGAATGGTTCTGCGTTAAGATGAGCGCAGGACTTCGCCGATGACCAAGTTGCGGGTGGAAAACGGCGCCGCTTACCAACCCGTCCGCGCGGCGCGCGGCGCATCAATCTCTTGCAAGAGCTGGCAGCAAGAGGCCGCCCTGCGCATGTTGATGAACAACCTCGACCCGGACGTGGCCGAGCGGCCCGAGGAGCTGATCGTCTATGGCGGCACGGGCAAAGCCGCCCGCAACTGGGCCTGCTTCCACGCCATCGTCGAATCGCTCCGCAGGCTCGAAAACGACGAGACTCTGCTCGTGCAATCGGGCAAACCGGTGGGCATCTTCCGGACGCATCCCTATGCGCCCCGGGTGCTGATCGCCAACTCCAACCTGGTAGGACACTGGAGCAACTGGAAGCATTTCGGCGAACTGGAACGCGCCGGTCTGATGATGTACGGCCAGATGACTGCCGGCAGTTGGATCTACATCGGCACCCAAGGCATCCTTCAGGGCACCTACGAAACGTTTGCGGCTGCCGCGCGGAAACACTTCGGCGGCGACCTGGCAGGAAAGCTGGTGGTCAGCGGCGGCATGGGCGGTATGGGAGGCGCGCAGCCGCTTGCGGTGACGATGAATGGCGGGGCGTTTCTGGGCATCGACGTGGATGCGGAACGCATCAAGCGTCGGGTGAAGACCGGCTACTGTCAGGTCATGGTCAACGACCTCGATGAGGCGCTGCGCATCCTGAAAAACGCCGTGCGCAAGTGCGAACCCGCCTCAGTGGGGCTGGTTGGGAACTGCGCTGACCTCATCCCGGCGCTGGCGAAGCGGGGCGTGGTACCCGACCTACTAACCGACCAGACCAGCGCGCACGACCCCGTAGGCGGCTACGTTCCGCGCGGGGTGACACTCGAGCAGGCCGCTGAGCTGTGGCGTCGCGACCCGGAGGAGTATCGCAATCGCGCGATGGAATCGATTGCGTCGCACGTGCGCGGAATGCTCGACCTGCAGAAGCTCGGCGCGGTGACATTTGATTACGGGAACAACATCCGCACCTTCGCCTACGAAGCGGGCGTCCAGGACGCTTATGATTTCCCCGGGTTTGTGGCGGCGTACATTCGGCCTTTGTTTTGCGAAGGCCGCGGGCCCTTCCGCTGGGTGGCGCTCTCGGGCGAACCCTCGGACATCCTCCGCACCGATGAGCTAGTGCTGCAACTGTTTCCGCACGACGAAATCCTCAGCCGCTGGATCCACCTGGCGCAGAAGCACGTGCGCTTTCAAGGCCTGCCAGCGCGCATCTGCTGGCTGGGTTACGGCGAGCGAGACAAATTCGGTCTGGCAATCAACGACCTGGTGGCGCGCGGGGAGCTGAAAGCGCCCATCGTTATCGGCCGTGACCATCTCGACTGCGGCTCGGTGGCTTCGCCCTACCGCGAGACAGAAAAAATGCTCGACGGCTCAGACGCTGTGGCCGACTGGGCTCTGCTCAATGCCCTGCTCAATACCGCCAGCGGCGCGTCCTGGGTCTCCATCCACAATGGCGGCGGCGTGGGCATCGGCTACTCGCAGCACGCCGGGCAAGTGACCGTCGCCGACGGCACTCCGGAGATGGCCGCGCGCATCGAGCGCGTGCTGACCAACGACCCCGGCATCGGTGTCGCGCGTCACGCGGATGCCGGCTACGCCGAGGCCGTCGACTTCGGGCGCAAAACCGGAATCAAAATCCCCATGCGCTAGCGGCAGCGCGCTTCGATTTCAGATGTACCGCAATCAAGGCGCGGGACGTCTACCAAGCTGGACGATCGCGGAAGTAAAGAAAACCAACTACGGGGGGCACATGTACGTCATCACCGGGGCAACGGGAAATACGGGAAGTGTGATTGCGGAAACTTTGCTGGCTCAAGGCGAGAAGGTGCGGGTTATCAGCCGGAGCGCGGAACGGCTGGGACGATTTGTCGAAAAGGGCGCGGAGCCATTCGTCGCCGACGTAACGGACACGGCGGCGCTGAGTCGCGCGTTTCAGGGAGCACTCGCGGTTTATACGATGGTGCCGCCCGTTTATAACGCGGCAGACCCCCTCGGGGAGATTCTGCGTGTCGGAAGCGCTCTGGCCGCAGCGGTTGAAAAAGCCCGCGTCTCGTACGTCGTCAATCTGAGCAGTGTGGGCGCGCATCTGGCGGAAAAAGCAGGGCCCGTCAGCGGGCTCCACGCGGTCGAGCAGATGCTCAACCGCATCGCGGGAGCAAACGTCTTGCACTTGCGCGCCGCATTCTTCATGGAAAACCTGTTCTTCAGCATCGACCTGATCAAGAGCATGGGGATCATGGGCGGGTCGCTGAGGGGCGATTTACCGCTGCCGTTTATTGCCACCCGGGATATCGGAGCGGTTGCGGCAGAGGCGCTGCGCAAACGGAATTTCTCCGGAAAGCAGACGCGAGAGCTGCTGGGCCAGCGCGACGTCACCATGTCGGAAGCAGCCGCAGTGATCGGGAAAGCGATCGGCAAGCCGACCCTCAGGTATGTGCAGTTTTCCTATGCTCAAGCAGGGCAGGCCATGCAATCGATGGGCATGTCGGCCAGCGTAGCGAAGGCCCTCAACGAAATGTATGCAGCCATCAATGATGGTCTGATGGCGCCGCTCGAAAAGCGATCGGCGCAGAACACCACGCCCACCTCCATCGAAACCTTTGTGAGCGAAGTATTCCTGCCGCGTTTCAAGGCAAAGGCAGCCGCAGGGGCCTAGTAAGCGCCCCTTTCCCCTACCTCGCAACCCGCCCGCCTGGAGGCCCAACGTGCCTACCAGGCGACGGACTGCGGCAGCTTAGCTCTTCTTTGAGGTGACCGCGTAGAAGGCGGCCCACCTTTGTTCGAGCTTCTTACTACCGCACTTCGGGCACTTGCCCCCGCGCTTCTCAAACTCCGCCAATGTGAGTACGAGCGAGAATTCTTTCCGGCACGCCGGGCAGTAGAACTGATACTGGGGCATGGCAACCCCCCCTCACTAGGATCCCTCGTCGGCCTAGATGCTAACTCCGCCGCCGCACGGAATCAATTGTTGCCCCAGCAATGCAACTGCGCTATAGAGAAGCGGCCTGAGCGAAGATGCCCACGAAATGTCCGAGCTTCTGCTCATCACCGGCTGCGCCCAATTGGTGACGCTCAGCGGCCCGGCGCCGCGGCGCGGCCCCGCGCTGAACGACCTCGGAATCATCCGCGACGGGGCCGTGCTGATTCGCGACGGAGTCGTTGCCGCTGTTGGGCCGCGCCGCGAGGTTGAAGGGCTTGTCGCCCGAAACAGGAAGTATCGCCGCGCGGAAAAACTCGACTTGGGCGGGCGCGTGCTCCTGCCGGGCTTCGTGGATTCACACACGCACCTGGTCTCCCCCGCCAGCCGCGCAAGCGAATACGAACAGCGCATCGCCGGCGCCAGCTACGAACAGATCGCCCGAAGCGGCGGCATCCTTTCCACCGTGCGCAAGCTGCGGGCGGCCAGCTCTGACGCGCTCAAGCAAAGAGCGCTTGCTGCCCTCAAAAATTTCGCCGCGCACGGCACCACTACCCTCGAGGCCAAAAGCGGCTATGGCCTCGATGCTGCGAGTGAGCTGAAAATCCTCCGACTGCACCGCCAATTGCTCGAGCTGCAGCCGCTCGATATCACCTCGACTTTTCTGGGCGCGCACGTTGTGCCTCCGGAATTTCGCCGCCGGTCCAACGGGGCAGACGCGTACGTGGACTCGCTGGCGAGGAAGCTGATCCCCGCGGTGGCGAGGGCTGGGCTGGCGCAGTTCTGTGACGTCTTCTGCGACCGCGGGGCATTCACGGTTGCCCAAGCGCGGCGGATTCTGACCGCGGGCCGCGCCTGCGGCCTCGAGCCGCGGCTGCACGCTGAACAACTGGCGCGGACCGGCGCAACGCGCCTTGCCGTACAACTCAACGCCGCGAGCGCCGATCATCTGGAAAAAATTAACCGGGAAGATATATCTGCCCTGGCTGCCTCGAACGTCGTTGCGACGTTACTGCCGGGCTGCTGTTTCCATCTCGGCCTCCGCGACTACGCACCCGCGCGCGCGCTGATTACTGCCGGGGCCATTGTCGCGCTGGCCAGCGACTTCAACCCCGGAACCAGCCCCACGCTAAACATGCAAATGGTGCTCTCGCTGGCCTGTACGCAGATGCGAATGACGCCCGCCGAGGCGCTCGCCGCCGCTACCATCAACGCGGCCTACTCGCTCCGGCGGCACGACCGCATCGGCTCAATTGAAGTTGGCAAATACGCCGACCTGGCGGTGTTCGACCTGGCCGACTACCGCGAAATCCCGTATTATTTCGGCGTCAACCATTGCTGGCTGACCCTGAAGCGGGGTAAGATAATTTTCTCACGCGTTAACCAGTAGTTCTGGTTCAGGCAGATGCTTCTCCGCAAATGAACGAGAATGAAAGTTCACAGTTTCCGTGGCGTGGCTTGCCGTTTTGACTCATGACTCATCCAGCCGCCGATTGAATCCATGAAGCGACTCATCGAGTGCGTGCCGAATTTCTCGGAAGGACGCGACCCCTCTAAAGTGGACGCGCTGGTGGTCGCAATGAGCGGCGTCGAGGGCGTCTGGGTGCTCGACCGCGAATCGGACACCGACCACAACCGCTCAGTCATCACGCTGGCCGGTGAGCCCGAGGCCGTAGCCGAGGCCGCGCTGCGCGGGGTCGGCAAAGCAGCTGAGCTGATTGACCTGACGCGCCACACCGGGGCACACCCTCGCCTGGGAGCCACCGACGTGGTTCCCTTCATCCCCATCGAAGGCGTGACAATTGAAGACTGCGTTGTGCTGGCCAAGAAAGTTGGCCGCGAAATCTGGGAGCGCTACCGTATTCCCGTCTACTTCTACGAGGCTGCGGCGCTGCGGCCCGAACGCACCAACCTTGAAAATATCCGCCGAGGGCAATTCGAAGGCCTGCGCCAGGAAGTGCTGGCCAATCCCGACCGGGCGCCCGATGTGGGCGAGCCACGGCTGCATCCCACCGCCGGGGCAACCGTCGTGGGCGCACGAAAATTCCTGATCGCCTACAACATCAATTTGAATACGCCGGATATCGCAACTGCCAACAAGATCGCCAAAACCATTCGCTTCTCGAGCGGCGGACTGCGCTATGCTAAGGCCATGGGTGTGGACCTGAAAGCGCGCGGCCTGGCGCAGGTCTCCATCAACCTGACCGATTTCGAGCAGACTCCCATCCACCGCGTCTTCGAGATGGTCAAGCGCGAAGCCGAGCGCTACGGCTGTGCGATTGTGGGCAGTGAAATCGTCGGCTTGGTGCCGAAGAAGGCCCTGGAGATGACTGCCGACTTCTACCTGCAACTGGAGAATTTTTCGCCCGCCCAAGTGCTGGAGAACCGCCTGGCGGCGGCCCTTTCCGGCGTGCCGCTCGAGAGCAAAGGCAAGCTCGCAGCACTGGCGCAGCCATTCTTGGACGCCGTAGCGGAACCAACCGCAACGCCTGGCGGCGGCTCGGTTGCCGCGCTTGCCGGCGCATTGGCGGCGAGCCTCGGGCAGATGGTCGCCGGACTTTCGCGCAAGAAGAAGTCGCAGGCCGCATACGTCGAGCAGTTGAGCGCAGCCGTGGCGGAGCTACGCGCTGCGGCCGAGGCACTGGCCGAAGCCATCGACCGCGATGCCGCGTCGTACGAAGCGGTGATGGCCGCCGCCAAGCTTCCAAAACAGACCAAGGAGGATGAGAGGCTTCGCGAGGAGGCCATCCAGCGCGCCACTCGCGGCGCGGCGGAAGTTCCCCTCTATGTGGCGGAAACAGCTGTTGAGCTTTACGAACGCCTCGGGCAACTCGAACCGATCTCCGCCGCGTCAATGTTGTCAGACCTTCGTGTGGGGCGCCTAATGGCGGCTGCCGCCGCGCGCGGGGCGCTGGAAAATGTGGCCATCAATCTGGAATCGATCAGCGATGCGGCGTACGTAGCCGCGATGCAGAAGCGGGCGACGGCGCTTGAGGCGCGACTCGCCTCGAGCCCGGTGCACGCAGGCAACTAACCCATCGAGCGAGCCCGCGGCCTGGGCGTTCCGGGCCGCCGCGGTTCGCAGCAAGAGGTGAATTGTGAACATCAGACGAGTTGGCTTAGCAGTGATTCTAGTGGGGGCGATCTTACTGGTGCCTGCGGCCAGCCGCGCCGGCAACCTCGGCATCGATATCATCGGACTTTTTCCCAAGGATATAGGCGAGTTCGCTTACGCCGACTTGAAGAAGGCGCGGCAGTTGAAGTGGTTCCCACAACTGAAGGAACAGATGCTGCCCAGCCGCTTCCGTCAATTTGAGCAGTTCCTGGCAGCAGCGGGCGTGGACCCCAATACGCAGGTCGACGAGCTGGCCTGGGCCCTAATGGCGACCCATAAGTCGAAACCGGGCGATGACAGCCATGACAGCCCCGGAGTTACCGGCGAGCAGATTGTCGGCGTCGCACTAGGACAATTCTCCCCGAATGCCGCGGAAGAATTTTTCAAGGCGCAGAAGCTCGTAACCAGAAAGGTTCGCGGGTACACACTCTTTGCATTCGGTAGCGGCGTGGGGCCCAGCGACCTGTTCTTTTTCTTTATCGACTCCAACACCGCGGCCTTCGGTCACCGCGAGTCGCTCGAAAAGCTCATCGAAGTGCGCTTCGGGGCTGAGGAGGGACTGCTGCGCAACGAGAAGCTTTTTCCGCTGATCAATGAGACCAACGGCCGCGGCGTAGTCTGGATGGTGCTCGACCCGGCATACACACGCCTGGCCATGCAGCAATTGTTGCCGGAAGCGGGGCGGTTTCCGCAATCGGTGCAATTGGTGAGCAGGCTTCAAGCCCTGATGATCAATATCGAAGCCAGCAGCGGGGTTGACGCGCGTTTCCAGGCCGTTTGCAACACGCCCGACGAAGCCAATACGTTTGCCGCCATGCTCCAGGCCGGCCTGATGTACCGCCGCTACCAGGAGGGCCAGAACAATCCCGAGTTGGCCCGCTTGCTCGACGATACCCGCATCACGCCGCGTGGCGACCGTCTCGAACTCCGCTTAGCCCTGACCGACGAACAGATGAAGACGCTGATCAGTCGCAACACCTTCGCCGTAAAAATGTAGGGCGTTCCTCGCGAAGCTTACCCCACCGCGCAACAAAGGGCTCGGACAGCGCGGCATAGCATCTTGCCTTCCCCGCTGCAACTTGGGGGCGGTGGATGACTATTTGCGTAGTGGGTTATTTCTGTTTGGGCTGCGCGCGGGTGTATTTGACCAGGGTCGTGCGCGAAGTGCCGCCTTGCGTGTTGGAGAGCACGTGGTCCACCCGGCCCAGTAGCCCGCGCCCACTCGACCCGGCTGGCTGCGCAGGCTCCGTGCGGGGGAGTCCAGAGGTTTCGCGTCCCACCTGGGCTGTCTGAACCCGATATTCGAGGATCACTTCGATACGGTCGGTAAACTTCTCAATAGTAACGCCGAGCCTGGCGCCGGCGGCGGTCAGCAGTCGAAAAGCTTCGCCACACGCGTCTTCGGCCGCCGCAACCAAGTCTGCTTGCGCATCGGCACCCAGGCCTGCGCTTTCGGCAACGTGGATGACTGCGGCTGTCACCCCGGCGGTCAAGCGCGCGTCGCGGTCTAGCTTCAGCTCAATGCGACCGATCTCACGCGCCACGGCTGTCCACCACGCGGACGTCGCAAGCCTCGCGGCAGTCCGGGCAGTAGTAAAGCCCGTCCTCGCATAACCGGATGCCGTACTGGCCCTTGCACACCCAGCAGTAGCGGTCACAGGCACATTGCGTCTCGGGTTTATCGCACTGAGTACAGAGGACCTGCTCGGCCATTGTCGCCTCTGAGCCGAATATAAGCGAGGCGACCAACGGGGACAAGCCGCAAGTTAGCGGCATGCATCCGCAACAACAAGCCGGGCTGGCGTAGAGGTTCACCCTCGTCTGCTTCACGCTCGGAAGCAGGCTTTGCGCAGCGTCGTGCCACTCTTAAGATGGCCGATGGCCTCTAACGATGAGGAGAGTCAGGAGGTTTTCCTCAATCCGCCCCACTGCACCATGCCGAGCTTTCTTGACACCCCGAAACACGCATGTTAGTTTCCTCTCTCATTCGAGTCTTCGAGAATCAGTTGTGACAACGCCGGCTACCGCAGAAGTCCGCAAAACCGCGCTCAACTCGACCCATCGCCGTATGGAAGCCAAGATGGTCAACTTCGGCGGCTGGGACATGCCTGTCGAATACTCCGGCATTATCAGCGAGCACGTGGCTACGCGCACCGCGGCGGGGCTTTTCGACGTTAGCCACATGGGCGAGATCGAGCTTCGCGGCCCCCAGGCGCTCGACTTGGTGCAGAAGGTGACGTGCAATAACGCTGCCAAGCTGGCCACCGGCCAGGCGCAGTATTCCGGCCTGATGACGCCACAGGGCACGTTTGAAGATGACCTGCTGGTGCACAAGGTTTCCGATACCCACTACTTCCTTTGCGTCAACGCCGCCAATCAGGACAAAGACTGGGAGCACATTCGCAGGCACAACACGTTCGGCGTGGAAGTGGAAAACGCCGGCGTCCGGTACACGCAGCTCGCCATCCAGGGGCCGAAAGCACTGGGCATTCTGCAGCCCTTCACCACCGTGCCGCTCGAGTCGATCAAGTATTACCGCTTCACCTTCGGCAAAGTGAATGGCGTAGATTGCCTGATTGCCCGCACCGGCTACACCGGCGAAGACGGCTTCGAGATTTATTTCGCACCCGAGAACTCCGAGAAAATGTGGTATGACCTGCTTGAGGCCGGCCAGCCCGACGGGCTATTGCCCTGCGGCTTGGGCGCCAGGAACACGCTTCGCCTGGAGGCCGGCATGTGCCTCTACGGCCACGAGATTGACGATACGACGACGGTCTGGGAAGCGAACCTGGGCTGGATCTGCAAACTCGATAAAGGCGACTTTCTGGGGCACGAGGTCCTGCTGCGGCAGAAAGAACGCGGCTCAGACCGCATTCTGGTGGGGTTTGAGATGCAGGGCCGGTTGATCGCGCGGGACGGCTGCCCGATTCTTGCCGGTGGAAAGCAGGTGGGCCACGTTACCAGTGGCTCACCAGCTCCGTTTTTGAAAAGAAATATCGGGATGGCGTATGTCCCACGGGCATTGAGCGCGGTGGGAACCGAGATCCAAGTCGGCATCCGCGGGAACCAGGCGGCGGCGCGTGTCGTCCCGACGCCGTTCTACAAGCGGCCAAAGTAGGCGAACAGTTCCCTAGAACGGTGCGGCGGGTCCGGTGCAAGCCGGAGAAGCGAACCGCTCGCGCGGATGGGGTTTTCCACCGAGTCGCCAAATAGGGAGCAGCAATGTATCCGAGCAACTATCGCTATACTAAAGAGCATGAGTGGATCAGGATTGAAAACGGCATCGGCACCGTGGGCATCACCGACTACGCCCAGCACGAGCTGGGTGATGTGGTTTTCGTCGAGTTGCCCAAGGCAGGCGCAAAGCTCAGTGCCGGCCAGTCGTTCGGCACGGTGGAATCGGTGAAGGCCGTCAGCGAGATCTACTCTCCGGTTTCCGGTGAAGTGCTGGAGACCAACACCTCGCTTGCCAACGAGCCGGAAAAAATCAATAAAGATCCCCACGGCGCCGCGTGGCTGATCAAACTGAAGATCGCGAACGCCGCCGAGTTGAACACCTTGATGGATGCCGCGGCCTATCAGGCCTATATCTCCGAGAAACAAAAGGAAGCGGCTCACTGATGCGCTACCTGCCGAAAAGTCCCTCAGAGCGCCAGCAGATGTTGGCTGCTATCGGCGTCCGCTCGATGGAAGAACTGTTTACCTCCATTCCCGCCGCTCACCGGCTGAACCGGCCGCTCAATCTAGCGGGGCCGCTCTCGGAAATGGAAATCATCGATTACTTTCGCGCCCGCGCCGCGGAGAACTCCTGTGGCTACACCAGCTTCCTGGGCGCCGGCGTGTACAACCACTTGCGCTCGGTCGTGACCGACGCGCTCATCCAGCGCGGCGAATTCCTCACTTCCTATACGCCCTATCAGCCTGAGATTAGCCAGGGTACGCTCCAGGCCATCTTCGAGTTTCAGACGCTGATGTGCCAGCTTACAGGACAGGAAGTGGCCAACGCTTCCATGTGGGATGGCTCGACAGCCTTAACCGAAGCGGTGTTGATGGCGCAACGCCTCACCGGGCGCCACCAGGCGATCGTGGCCCGCTCCCTGCACCCCGAGTACCGCGACGTGTTGGCCACCTATGCGCGCAACGTCAGCCTGGAGATCGACGAGGTCGCCTACACTTCCACCGGCCAGATCGACGCGGCGGCGCTTCGCGCTGCGGTCAATGACGCAACTGCCGCCGTGGTGGTGCAGTCGCCAAACTTCTTCGGCGTGCTCGAGCAGGTACCAGAGCTCGCGGAGATCGCCCATGCCAAACAAGCGCTGCTGGTCGTAGCCATTACCGAAGCGGTTTCGCTGGGCATCGTGCGGCCTCCGGCCGAGGCCGATATCGTGGCCATGGAGGGGCAGAGCTTCGGCCTGGCGCCGAGCTACGGCGGGCCGTTTGTCGGCGTCATCGCCACGCGCGAAAAGTTCGTGCGGCAGATGCCGGGCCGCTTGACTGGCCAGACCACCGACCACGCGGGACGCCGCGGGTTCGTGCTGACGCTCGCCACTCGCGAGCAGCACATCCGCCGGGAGAAGGCCACCTCCAACATCTGCACCAATCAGGCGCTTTGCGCGCTGGCCGCCGCGATTCACCTGTGCTTGCTAGGCAAAGAAGGACTGAAAGAGCTGGCGCAACAAAACCTGGCGAAAGCGCGCTTTGCTGCAGCGGAGCTGGCCAAGATTCCCGGCGTGCAGCGCGCGTTCTCGGGGCCCTCCTTCAACGAATTCGTGGTCGAGCTTCCACGCTCGGTGAAGATGGTCAATGCCGACCTGCTGCAGGACAAAATCATCGGCCCGCTCCCGCTCAGCGGCTTTTATCCGGAGCTGAGCAAGCGCGGCCTGGTGTGCGTCACGGAAACTACTCCCCGCGCGGAAATCGAGCGGCTGGCGGCGTCACTCCGCCAGATCCTGGATCGACCGGTGTGAGCATGACCGACCGAATCAAGAAAGCCAGCCGGCACACTAGCCAGAGCGAAGGGCTGATCTTCGAGAAGTCCGCGCCCGGCAAGCGCGGTATCGAGTTGCCGCGACTGGACGTCCCCGCAGTGGACGCCCGTCAGGCGCTAAGCGCTGCGCACGTCCGCGAAACCGTCAACGGCTTCCCCGAAGTCAGCGAAATCGAAGTGATCCGCCACTTCACCCGGCTTTCCACCTGGAACTACGCGATTGATCTGGGGATGTACCCGCTGGGTTCCTGCACGATGAAATACAACCCGCGGGTGAACGAATTTGTTGCGCGCCTGGACGGCATCGCCACCGAACATCCGTTCCAGCCCATCCAGCTCTCGCAGGGCTGCCTGAAGATCATGCAGGCGCTACAGAACTGCCTGCTGGAAATTACCGGTATGGATGCGGTGACGCTCGAGCCGTCGTCGGGTGCCCAGGGTGAACTGACTGGCCTGCTGCTGATCCGAGCCTATTTGGAAAGCCAGGGCAACCCGCGCCAGAAAGTACTGATCCCGGACTCGGCTCATGGCACCAATCCCGCTACCGCCGTGATCGCCGGCTACCAAGTGGAGAACATTCGGTCCGATACGCGCGGGCAAATCGATGTCGAGAGGTTGCGCCAAACCATCAACGAAGACGTGGCCGCGTTGATGGTCACCAACCCGAGCACGCTCGGCGTCTTCGAGCAACACATCGCCGAAATCGCCGAAATTCTCCATGCCAATGGCTCCCTGCTCTATATGGACGGCGCCAACATGAACGCCCTGGCTGGCATCGCCCGCCCGGGCGACTTCGGCGTGGATGTGATGCACATCAACCTGCATAAGACCTTCTCCACGCCACACGGCGGCGGAGGACCTGGTGCCGGGCCGGTGATGGTGAAGAAGATCCTCGAACCGTTCCTTCCGGTGCCCGTGCTCGCCGGCAAGTCAGACGGCACGCTGACGCTCGACTTCAGCCGGCCGAAGTCCGTCGGCCGGATGCGCGCGTTCTGCGGCAATTTCGGCGTGCTGGTGCGCGCGCTCGCCTACGCACTGGCCTACGGCCCGGGGATTCGGCAGGCCACCGAAGACGCGGTGCTCAACGCGAACTACATCCGCAAACACCTGGAGGACGTCTATGAGCTGCCCTACAAGTCGCCCTCGATGCACGAGGTGGTGTTCAGCGATGCGCGGCAAAAGAAATATGGCGTCAACACCATCGATATCGCGAAGCGCCTGATCGACTACGGCTTCCATCCCTATACCACCGCGTTCCCACTCATCGTCCCCGGCGCGATGATGATCGAGCCGACCGAATCGGAACCAAAGGAAGAATGCGACCTGTTCATCGACGCCATGCGCGCAATCGCCGAAGAAGCCGCTACCAACCCCGAGTTGGTCAAGACCGCGCCCCATTCCACGCGCGTCGGGCGGCTCGATGAGGTTAGCGCGGCGAGAAAACCCATTTTGCGCTGGCAGCCAAAAGCCTCCGGGGAGGCCGCCGACTAAGTCCAGCTATCTAGGCGGCGCTTGCGGTACTCGGCTGTCTGCGGCAGGAGATGCGCCCGTCGGTCCACCGATCGCGTCCTGCGTAATAATCTCCACCACTTCGCAGCAGTCGGCCCTCAGCGCTCATCTTAAGGATAAACAAGGCGGGCCGAGGCACCGGGTGCCCCATCCTCCCGAAGGGAGCGCGGTCTTGTCTCGTGAAACCAACGACCGCCAAGGCTGAAGGTATCGGAACTGAAGCTTCTGACAAAGCTTCTGGTTGAAGGGCTAGAGGGGAAGCTGGCCGCTATCCTACTAGCGGCGGAAGCGGACCGAGTTGAGCATGGTCTCAAACGTGCGATCGTATTCGTCGTACTCGCGCTCAGGCGCCACGCAGACGAAGTAGATCAATCCCTCCGGGCGCAGCACGGTAACCAGCCAATCCGTTTCCCGGCCGGTGGCCGGCGAGTCATTGGAAAGGTAGGTGGAAAGTCCGCGCTCTCCGTCCAGGCGAATGCGCTCGTGCTGGCGCACGACGCGCATCCCCGGATTGGAATGGCGCATATCATCGATCAACTGGTCGGTGGCATCCTCAACGGTGACCGGTTCGGAACGGTCATGGTGCGGCTCAAAGATGTTGACAATCATTCCGTAGGCAAGCGCTCCTTTGCCACGGCCGTCATCCACAACGCCGCCCGCGGGGACAAAGCTCACCGCGCTGCCCTGGCCGTTGGGGCGCCAGTTGTCCGGATAGCTCATCCGCAGCGCCTCATTCTCGTAGCTCTGCAAGCGGCTCGAAGGCTGGTCGGGCCTGCGGTTGCGCCCCCCACTCGCCTGCTGCGGCAGCCGGCCGCCTTTGGGCGGCGCAGGGAGAGAGAGCACGTATCGCTTGATCTCACGGAACTCCGCGGAATCGGTCTTATAGCCGCTCGGTGGACCGCCGAGTTTCTCCACTTCGTCGTTGACGCGCTCCATGCGGTGCTCCGGGCTGGGATGGTTCGAGAAAAACTCCGCCGGGTTCCGGCCCTTGCTTTCCGCTTCGATTTTCTCGAAAAACTGCGCCATCGCGCGCGGGTCGTAACCCGAGTCATAGAGGATTTGCGTGCCTAGGATGTCGGCCTGGCTTTCCGCCGTGCGGGAGTACTTCAGCAAAACAGAGTTGACGGCGAAGCCTCCGATCGCCTGCGCCACCGCGCCCACTGCATTGTTGCCAAGGGCGCCTCCAAGGACCCCGAGGGGCACCTGCCAGGCATAGGCTTTGGTGGCCTGATTGGTACCATGGCGCAGTTCCACATGGGAGATTTCGTGTGCCATCACACCGGCCACCTGAGCCTCATTGTCGGCAGCCTCCAGAACGCCGCGGTTGATGTAAACGAACCCACCCGGCAGCGCGAACGCGTTGATGGCACGGTCGTTGACGCACTTGAACTGATACTGAAAATAATGGTAAGGCGCGTGCGCCGCCAGGCGGTGACCCAGGCTGTTCAAATAGGCGTCGACTCGCGCGTCGTTCAGCATGGGAACCTGGCGCTCAGCGTCGCGCGAAACCTGCCGGCCGAGCTGGGCGTCCTGCTCAGGCGAAAACAGGTTCCAGCCCGGCTTCAGTTGCGTGCGTTCCGCCCAAGCCAGCGGCGCCAGCGTAAGGACCACAGCCACGACCACGGCTACCACTTGCCGCAGGTCACTGCGAATCTGCAGAAGCGCGCCACCCTTGTTGGGGAGGCTTGTCTGGCGCAGGTAGGAAACGCGAGCCTCTCTTAATTTCATTTGCTCCTCCATCCGGCTGGGCATCTGGCTCGGCACTGAGCCGGGCCCTTCCGCTATTCGCGCGTTTTTGGCGCGCCCCTCTATGCTTACGTTTGCTTAGATGACGATTTAAGGCGGCGGGTTCCTTACCGGAGCAGTGAGCAGCAGCCCCGAAACGATTACCGCTCGCGCCTTGTGCGGGCGGTCACACTATACCGAATCTGCTGACGAGAGAGAACACCGGGCCCAGGGGGAGGCAGGCCGGGAGGGCGAAGCTTATAGGCCACTTACGACGTTGTAGGTCCGCAGACGCACCGCGAACCACCTGGCTCTTTCTGATCGAATGCGCGGGGTTTCGTGCTCTTTTTTACGCTGGTCGGGCGCAGCTTCATATTTCGACGCGCACTTGGCCTGAACTTTGTCGGCCACGAAGGTGCCGTTCGTCGCCAGCCTTCCCTCGACCAGGGCCTGACTGTTATCCACAAATGTATCGGGCAGCGGGTCGCTTCCCGTGTAGCTGACCGGGAGCGACTTCCCTTCCCCTTCGATCACGAAGTCCACCCGCCCGGTGTATCGCGCGATCGAGCCGGCGCGAACCGTACCGCCCACGCGCATGCGATGGCGCGCCTCGGCACCCTTCAGTGTAGAGAGTTCCGCAATGGTGTGATAATAGGTCTTGCTCTCCTTCGCTCCCACCCCGGCGAGCCAGCCCAGCGAGACGATTACGATGACCGCAGCCACCACGAATTTGGTTTGCTTGTTCATGGCTCTTCCTCGCTGACCCCTATTCTGTGGCCCTCGGAGCCTGCCAGCCGGTGCGGGGTCGGCCGGCAGGCTGCAGGGCGCCACTAGGGGGAGTTGAGGATGACGGTGAGGGTCACACGCACGTTCACCTGGGTGCACTGGCGGGTTGTGCCCCCAGCACCGAAGGCGCGGGAGAGGGCACAGGAGGCGTGTCGAGGAAGTTGTTGTCGGGAACCGCCCGGCCGCCCCTGCCCACCGGCGGGATGTGCTTCGAGTCTTGAACGGCCTTGCCTTTCATGGTAGGGCCGTTGCTGGTGGGGTCATTGACGACCTGATGGTTGTCACCGATAGCGCCATTGGAAACGAACAGTTCCGGATGGTCAAAGGGAGCCTTCTCGAAGCGGACCCGCTCGTCAGTGAACGCCATCATGAACGCCACCAGTGCGGCCTTCTCATCCGCAGTCAGGTGCAGCACCTGAATGTCGGGATCGAGGTTGTCCTGGTTGGCGCGGGCGAAGTCACCACCGCGGTTGTAGAAGTCCACCACCTGCTCCAGCGTCAACTGGCCCCCGTTGTGGAAGTAGGGAGCGGTGAGTTCAACGTTGCGCAGGCCAGGCGTCTTGAAGGCCCCGTCCACCGCCACGCGCTCGTTCGGCTGGAGCGCCTGCGGAGTGGCCAGTAGGGGACTTTCGTTGGGCCTGACCTTGATGGCCGGAACTTGGCAGACGGCGTTAGCCTGTTCCACGGTAAGCGAGGGTTGCGCCGTGATGGTGTCTCGGACGCACTGCTGGAGCAACCGCGAGTTGGATAGCGGCAGGTTCTTGGGCCCAATCGTCGCACCGAGGCCGACGTCATCGCAGGGACCTGCCAGCCCTCCTGAGCAAGAGCGGACGCCGGTGTTGTAGAAGCCGTTGTCATACACGGCGATCCCACCGTCGCCCATGACCATGCGCTCCAACAGTTCTTTGGCATTCACGACGTTATTGACCGAGGCACTGGTTGTCTCGGCGCCGCCGTGGCAATTGACGCATTTGCCTTTGCCTTCGAAGATCGCCATACCTAATTGCTCCTGAGCGGTCAAGGCGTTACTTTTCCCATCCAGGAACTGGTCCACGCGAGAGTCGTTGGCGATCAGAGTGGCCTCGTACATTTGGACGGCAAGTCCCCAGATCAGGGAGAAGTTAAACTCGATGAGTTGGAACTGGTTAGCAGTGGCAGAGGTGTCGTTCAATGCGCCCGCTTGCGCTGCTCCCGGGGGCAGAATGGTGACGCTGTTGTCAGGGTTGACCTGCACGATGAAAGCCGAGTCCCACCATTGGTTCTGGATGGCGGCCGCGATTATGTCGCCGTAGGTCTTGTTTAGACCTTGAAGGGGCCAACGGCACAAAACACCCAAAACGCTGTCGTCGGGAGCCACCACCTGACGCGCTAGTGGACGACGGGGCACCGCCTTGCGGCCCAGGATTGGGAAGTTCCGGGCGTCATACGACATTTCCAGGTTACTGAGCGGCGGGCCCACGGCCTGGGAGGCTAGCGAGGCATTGTCCAGCTCCAGGTCGGGGTGGGAGCCGTCGATCAGACTGATTTGCTCGGGCGCAGCACCGGGAGCAGGTACGCGCAGTACTGTTGCAGTGGGGTCGAGTTTCCCGATTGGGTTGCGGCCATTGAATTCGAACCGCGCGCGGCCGTCCCAGAAGTTGCGGTGGTTGAAGACCGCGTTGATCATCGTCGGGGTGTTGCGCGGCTCGACGCCGCGAACATTGATGCCGCCAACGTTGAAGACCGGGTCGGGCGAGGTGATGGTGCCCCTGTCATTGTCATCGGGGCTCAGGCCCAGAAGAACAGGGGCGTTTTCGCCTGTGAAGTTGAAAGAGAAGACTCCCGCCGAGGAGGCGATGTCATTGGTGTCAAACACAACAGGAGAGTTTTGATCGCCAGGATCGGCCAATTTGTGGAACGGGAAGTCGGTGGTTTTCAACTGGTAGTTGGGGCCGCCGCCACCTGGGTTGAAGACGGTGAAAGTCGTATCGGGGGGAATAGCGCGGAGCCCAGGGTCGAGTTGGTTCTTCGACCGGGTGTCAGCGCCGGCATGGAAGTGGCAGCTCGCGCATGCTTGACCGTCACTGCCAATGGCCATGTCCCAGAATAGGGCCTTGCCCAGAGCGATCGCAGCACTTCTGTCTTTGATGTACGCAGCGAGGTTGCGGGGCTCCGGAACCGGCACGGTTTTCAGGGACGCTAGTTGCGTGACTGCATGCGGGGGAGCAGAAGGCGCTTGCGCACGGACAACGCCAAAGTGTTGGCTCAAGCCTATCGCCAGCACGGTGAGGACGGTGACGACGAGAAGGACAGGAGCGAGTTTCCGTGCCGCGAGTTTGCGTGCTGCATCACAAGTCCTACGGGAAGGGGTAGTCTTGTTCATTTTTCATCCTCTCTAGAAGATTTTGGGGGCCGTACGTCACGTCGCGTTGGCCGAGTAGGATGACCCAACCACTACTCAGGCCTGGGCGGTGTGATCCGCATGTTTCTTAACCTCCGAAATACTTGGGGGGAAATTCTCTGCCGGGGCCGTCATTGCCTCTCTCTCAGAAAGAATTGACGGCCGCGGAAGAGCCGGACTCGGGCGATGGGCTGCACGCTCTCCCGCCAGCAACCAGAGGGTGCCCGCGGCGGCGAGGAGCACGAGGTTTTTCACCACGAACTCGCCTTCCATGGTGAGGATGGGAAAGGCGGGCCGGAAAGCGGTTTGCGGGGAGGAGAACACCACGCTGAAGGTGCCGATCAAGTGCATAACGGCCGAGGCCGCTGTCCACCGCTTCCACACGCCTGCGAGCAGCATCGCACCGAGGACAAGTTCCGAGAGGGCCAGTACGTTGTAGAAGGGAGCAGTAGCCAGCAGGGGCGAGGTGCGCCGGATGAGTTCCAGCACCGGACTCAGGTGGGCGAGCTTGAGTGCTCCGAACCAGAGGTAGACGATGCCCAGCGACCACCCCAGCATCC
>Ga0137399_10000044_pt1 | contig 39986 bp, 41 predicted proteins | sample czorhiz316metaG_FD_104810 | JGI IMG/M metagenome (GOLD analysis project Ga0137399, IMG submission 104810) | Vadose zone soil microbial communities from Angelo Coast Range Reserve, California, USA - czorhiz3.16 metaG | ecosystem: Environmental > Terrestrial > Soil > Vadose zone | place: USA...
CGTCCGGCCGCCGGGGCGCTCGCCGCCGCGATGAAGAGGCGAATGGTATCGAGGGCGCCCGGAGCCGGACGGGTGGGGGACTCGACGAGCTGTCTCACGAGCGACGCCGCATGGTGCAGCCCGCTGTTGCGGCGTGCCAGGTCGTCCTGCAGGGCGACGATGGCCGCCGTCCCTTTGCCGAGCGCCAGCGCCGCCGCGCGTGCTCGCACGAAGAGATAGAGGGGCAGGACCCCCGCATACACGCCCGCTGCCAGCGTCATCAGCAACAGGGTCGCGCGCAGGCTCACGGGTTCGCGCGCGGCGCGCGCCGCCCGCGCCACCCGGTCGGCGACGCGCCTCACGACCCGCCTACCGGCTGCGGGCAACCGCCCACTATCGGTCCGCATCGCACGGGAGCGCCCCCGCGTGAGTCAGGCGGTAAGATAACCCGTTGCCCATTCCGGGACCGGTCACACGCCGCCCCGCGCCGCGCGCTGGCGCCGACTCGCGGCCAGGCGCAGATTGGGGGCACCTTGAGAGGTTTGCGCTATGGCTACCGATACCGGCGACAGGATGAAGGTCGTGATCTACTACGCCATCTGGGCGACGATGTGCGCCGCCGTGGCCGGACTCGTGATCGCCGGGCTGCACACCTGGTTGTTCAGCTACATCCCCACCCGGTCGGGACTGATCTTCACACTCATCGGCGACGCCGTCACGGCCCTGGCGATCGCGGCGGGGCAGGGAGCAGTGGCGCTCGTGACGGGGAGCGTGCTGGCCCAGTTCGGGCGCCCGCTGCAGCGGACGGTCCTGCTGGGTCTGCTGGTGGGGGCGTTCGACTTCGCGATGTACCTCCTCCAGATGGCCGTCCCCGCTACCGAGTTGGGGTGGAAGCCGGACATCCTGATCCTGGCCGCGGCCGCTGCCGCGGTCACGGCGCTGGGCGTGGTGGGGGAGGGACCGCGGCAAGCGTGACGCCGCGTCACAGTTTCGGCAACGTGATCCCCTGCTGTGCCTGATATTTGCCTTTCTTGTCTTTATAGCTCACCTCGCACTCGTCGCCTTCGTCCGCCGTGAAGAACAGCACCTGCGCGATGCCCTCGTTGGCGTAGATCTTGGCGGGCAAGGGCGTCGTGTTCGAGATCTCGAGCGTCACGAACCCTTCCCACTCGGGCTCGAACGGGGTGACGTTGGTGATGATGCCGCAGCGCGCGTAGGTGCTCTTCCCCACGCAGATCGTCAGCACGTTCCGGGGTATCCGGAAGTACTCGACCGAGCGCGCCAGGGCGAACGAGTTGGGAGGGACGATGCACACGTTGCCCGTGAATTCGACGAACGATTTCGGATCGAAGCTTTTGGGATCGACCACGGCCGACAGGGCATTGGTAAAGATCTTGAACTCGGGCGCGACCCGCATGTCGTAGCCGTACGACGACACGCCGTAGGAGATCACGCCGGCGCGGGCCTGATTCTCGGCGAACGGATCGATCATAGCGTGCTCCCGCGCCATACGACGGATCCAGCGGTCGGACTTGATGGACATGGCGGGCCAATATATCGGCGCCGTCGACACTTACGCCACTCGATTCGGTTGACAACACCGCCGCACGAGAATACGTTTCGGCCGATCAAGTGAATTTTTTCACGAACTCATGACCCAGCCCTACCTCGCCTTCCTTCTCCTGCTCGCGTTCGTCGCTTTCAACGCGGCGTTGCTGATCGGGTTGTCACATCTCGTCGCCCCGCGCAAGCCCACCGTCGTGAAAGACGCGCCCTACGAGAGCGGCATGCCGCCGCTCGGCAATGCCCACGAGCGCTTCTCGGTGAAGTTCTACCTCGTGGCGATGCTGTTCATCGTCTTCGACCTGGAGACGGTGTTCCTGATTCCGTGGGGGGCGATCTACTTCGGCCCAGGAGGGCAAGGCGGGCCCGGGATGGGGTTCCTGCTCGTGGAGATGCTGGTGTTCATGCTCATCCTCGCGGTCGGCTACGTCTATGTGTGGAAGCGGGGGGCGCTACAATGGGACTAAAGGCGTGGGGTTAGGGTCGTGAAGCGCGTCCTCGAGACGAAGGAAGTCGCCGGCCAAAGCCCGAACTACCTGCTCGCGAAAGCGCAGGACCTGATCGACTGGGCGGTGAACGCGTCGCGGGCGAACTCCTTGTGGCCCATGCCGTTCGGCACGGCATGCTGCGCCATCGAGTTCATGGCGACGGCCGCGTCGCGCTACGACTTCGCCCGCTTCGGCATGGAGCGCCAAGCCTTCAGCCCGCGCCAGGCGGACGTGCTCATCTGTGCGGGGCGCCTGCCGTTCAAGCTCGCCCCCGTGATCCGGCGGATCTACGACCAGATGCCGCAGCCCAAGTGGGTGATCTCGATGGGTGCGTGTGCGTCCACTGGCGGCATCTTCGACAACTACGCGATGGTGCAGGGGATCGACACCATCGTCCCCGTGGACGTGTACGTGCCGGGGTGCCCGCCGCGCCCCGAGGGGCTGTTGTACGGCATCCTCTTGCTGCACAAGAAGATCAAGGGAGAATCGCTGTTCGACCATGCCCAGCGGCGCGACGAGCAACCCCTGGACGAGCGTGGCCTGCGACTGCCGCCCGAGCAGATCGACGAGATCTCCGAGCCGTTCGGGAACTCCATCCACCAGTTCCGCTCGGGGTGAACCCCTCCGCAGAAGCCCTGCGCGGGACCTTCGCCGGCGCGATCGGCCGCGCGGTCGAGTCGTGCGGCGACACGATCGTGTACGTGGACCGCGCGGCGCTGCTCGACGTGATGGCCTGGCTGCGCGACACGCCCGGTCAACAGTATGACTATCTGGTCGACGTCACGGCCGTGGAATACCGTGACCGGGAGCGGTCGCTCGAGGTCGTCTACAACGTGCGCTCGCTCGAGCGGCGCACGGACCTGCGCGTGAAGGTCGAGCTCGACCCCCGCGGCGACCTGGCGATCGACTCGGTCGTGCCGCTGTGGCAGGGCGCCGACTGGCTGGAGCGCGAAGTCTTCGACATGTTCGGCGTCACGTTCCGCGGCCACCCGGACCTGCGGCGCATCCTGATGTGGGAGACCTACGCCGAGGGCTACCCGTTGCGGAAGGACTTCCCGCTGCGCGGCCGCTTCAGCCGAGCGGAGCAGGTGCGCCAGGCGCTCAACGCCAACCCCGAGGCGCACTACTCGATGGAAGAGCTGTCGATCGCCGAGGCGTACGACGAGCTCCCGCCCGACATGCGGGAGCGGCTGCGTCGCGGCGAGCGCGGCAAGATCCCCGACTCCGAATGAGCAAGCGGACCATCGCCGTCGAGCTCGCGACCCCGGGGCTGGACCCGCAGGGGCGCCCGGCGCGCATCCCGCTCGAGGCGGGAGTAGGCGCGCTGGAGCGGTACGGCGAGCCCGACGCCGGCGAGCACATGCTGATCAACATCGGGCCGCAACACCCCGCCACCCACGGCGTGCTGCGCCTGGTGGTCGAGCTCGACGGCGAGACCGTCGTCCGGGTCATCCCGCACGTCGGTTATCTGCACTCCGGATTCGAAAAGCTCGGCGAATACCGCCACTACAACCAGATCATTCCGCTCACCGACCGCACCGACTACCTCTCGCCCATGGCGAACAACGTCGGATTCGCGCTCGCGGCCGAGCAGCTGATGGGGATCGAGATCACGCCGCGCTGCACGGTGCTGCGGGTGATCGCCTGCGAGATGAGCCGCATCATCTCGCACATGGTCTGGCTCGGCACGACGTCGATCGACCTGGGCGCGTTCACGCCGTTCCTGTGGGCCTTCCAGGAGCGGGAGCGCATCTACAACCTGCAGGAGATGTGGACCGGGGCCCGGCTCACGACCAGCGTGACGCGGGTCGGGGGCATGATGGCCGACGTGACCGATGACTTCGTCGCGGGGTTGCGGCAGTTCGTCGACACCTACCCGAAGACACTGCACGAGATCGACCGCGTGCTCACCCGCAACGCCGTCTGGGTCGGCCGCACCCAGGGCGTGGGCGTGATGACGGCGCAGGAAGCGATCAACTATTCCCTGTCCGGTCCGATGCTGCGCGCCAGCGGCGTCCCCTACGACATGCGCCGCGATAAGCCCTACCTCGCCTACGACAGCTACGAGTTCGATGTCCCCGTGGGCGAGCACGGCGACGTGTACGATCGCTATCTGGTGCGGCTGGAGGAGTGCCACCAGTCGAACCGCATCCTGCGGCAGGCGCTCGAGCGGCTCCCCGACGGCCCGCTCAACATCGGGGACCCGCGCCTGATTCTGCCCCCCAAGTCGCGCGCCATGAGCGACATGGAGGCGATGATTTACCATTTCAAGCAGGTCATGGAAGGCGTGAAGGCCCCGGTGGGCGAGGCATACGTCGGGATCGAGAACCCCAAAGGGGAGCTGGGCACCTACCTGGTCTCCGACGGCACCGCGAAACCGGTGCGCTGGCGGATCCGGCCGCCGTCATTCATCAACCTGGCGGCGCTGCCCAAAATGGCCGAAGGGCATCTGCTCTCCGATCTGATCGCCATCAACGCGTCGGTGGACATCGTGATGGGTGAGGTCGACCGATGAGCGCGAGCGCGCGGCCGACCCACGATGCGGCGACCGAACCGTACCAGCCGGTATTCACGGGGAAAGTCCTCGAGGAGCTGCAGTCGCTGCTCGGCCGCTACCCCACCAAACAGGGGGCGCTGCTGCCGGCGCTCTGGCTGGTGCAGCAGCAGCGCGGCTGGATCTCGGACCGCGACATGACCGAAGTGGCAGCCGTGCTCGGGCTCACCCCCGCGTACGTCAAAGGCGTGGTGACGTTCTACACCATGTACCACCAGCACCCGGTGGGACAGAACTTCGTGCAGGTGTGCACGACCTCGCCCTGCAACATCTGTGGAGCCGAAGACGTGGTGCGTGCGCTGCTCCAGGCCACCGGCGCGAAGGAGCTCGGCGCCACGAGCCCCGACGGCCGGTGGACCGTGATCGAAGTGGAGTGCCTGGGGGCGTGCGGGTTCGCCACGCCGGTGCTCATCAATGACGACTTCATCGAGAGCGTGAGCCCGGAGAAGGTGCCGGACCTCGTGAAGCGGTACCGATAATGGGCTACCCCCACAAGCCGCACGCCAAAGAGACCAAGGTGCTCTCCAAGTACTTCGGCGACCCCGAGGCGCGCACGTACAAAGGATGGGTCAAGCGCGGGGGGTACGAAGCGTGGCGCCAAGCGCAGACGCTGGCACCCGCCGCGATCACCGACCTCGTGAAGGAGTCAGGACTGCGCGGACGGGGCGGGGCGGGGTTCCCGACGGGCCTCAAATGGTCCTTCATGCCCAAGGACAAGAAGAAACCACACTACCTGTGCGTCAACGCCGACGAGTCCGAGCCGGGAACGTTCAAGGACCGCGAAATCATGCGCTGGACCCCGCACGCGCTGCTCGAAGGCAGCGCGATCGCGATGCGGGCGATCCAGGCCGAGGTGGCCTACGTCTATATCCGGGGCGAGTTCACCGAGCCGTACGCCATCATGGCGCAGGCGCTCGCCGAGGCGACGGCCGCCGGCGCCTTCGGCGACCTGAAGATCCACCTGCACCGCGGCGCCGGCGCGTACATCTGCGGCGAAGAAACGGCGCTGATGAACTCGATCGAAGGCAAGCGCGGGAATCCGCGCATCAAGCCCCCGTTTCCCGCGGCGTTCGGCGTGTTCGGGATGCCCACCACGATCAACAACGTCGAGACGCTCGCCGCCGTGCCGCCCATCCTCACGAACGGCCCGGCGTGGTACAAGAAGATGTCCCTGTCCAACCCGAAGAGCACGGGCACCAAGTTGTTCTCGGTGTGCGGGCACGTCCAGAAGCCGGGCAACTACGAGCTGACGATGGGCTTCCCGCTCAAGGACTTGCTGTTCGAGCTGTGCGGCGGGATGCGGCCGGGCCGCACCCTCAAAGCCTGCATCCCCGGTGGATCGTCGGTGCCGATTCTCGATCGCGCAGAGACCGAGGCCTGCCTGCTGGACTACGAGGGGGCCGTCGAGCGGGGCACCATGCTGGGCTCGGGGGGCGTGATCGTGTTCGATGATTCCGCTGACATGGTCTACCAGATCATGCGGCTCGCGCGTTTCTACGCGCACGAGTCGTGCGCCCAGTGCACCCAGTGCCGCGAAGGCACCGCGTGGACCACCAAGATCCTCGAGCGGATCCTCGCAGGGCAGGGGAAGGCGACAGACCTCGATCTCCTGCTCGACCTCTCGGAGAACATGACGGGGAAGACGATCTGCGTGCTCTCCGACTCCTGCGCGGCGCCCGTCGTCTCCGGCATCAAGAAGTTCCGCGGTGAATTCGAGGACTACATCGCGGGCAAGCGAAAGCCCGTGCGGGTCGCGTGAGGGCCGAGCGCTGATGGCCAACGATGTCGTCAATCTGACGATCGACGGCATGCCGGTGAGCGTGCCTCCCGGGACGCTGCTCATCGAGGCCGCGAAGCAGGCGGGCGTGCTCGTCCCGCACTATTGCTACCATCCGGGGCTCCCGGTGGCCGGCCTGTGCCGCATGTGTCTCGTGCAGGTCGAGAAGGCCCCGAAGCTGCAGATCGCCTGTGCCACCCCGGTCGCCGAGGGCATGGTGGTGGACACCCAGTCCGAGCAGGCGAAGAGCGCGCGCATGGGAGTGCTCGAGCTGCTGCTGATCAACCACCCTCTGGATTGCCCGATCTGCGACCAGGCGGGTGAATGCGAGCTCCAGGATTTCACCTTCCAGGAAGGCCGCCCGGCGACGCGTTACAGCCCCGACTATGCCAAGCGCTTCAACCCGGTCGAGGACTTCGGCCCCGACGTGCTGTACGTGCCGAACCGCTGCATCCTGTGTACCCGCTGCGTGCGCTTCATGGAGGACGTGACCAAGGAACCCGTGCTCAACGTCTCCGAGCGTGGCGACCGGGCCTACATCGGGATCCATCCCGAGGCGCGGCTCGACCACCCGTGGGCCGGCAACGTCGTCGATCTGTGCCCGGTCGGCTCGCTCCTCTCCAAGGATTTCCTGCACAAGGCGCGCGCCTGGGAGCTCGACAAGACGGCCTCCGTCTGCACCGGCTGCTCGCAGGGATGCAACGTCACGCTGGACACGCGCGACAACGTCGTCGTGCGGGTCCGGCCACGTCCCAACCTCGACGTGAACCGCTACTTCATCTGCGACCACGGGCGCATGAACTACCGCTGGATGAACCGCGGCGACCGGATCGAGGCGCCCCTGGTGAAGCGGGGTGGCGCCGAGCTGCAGGCCGTGGACTGGGACGAAGCGCTCGCGCGGGCGGCCACCGTGCTGCGGGGCGTGGGGGGCAGGGCGGTGGCGCTCGCCTCCCCCAAGCTGTCGACCGAGGCGCTGTTCCTGACGCGCGAGCTGTTCGCGGGGCTCGACTGGACCGGCGCCGTGCAGATCGTGATGGGCGAGGAGGCGCCGCTCGCGGGTGTCCCGAACCTGGCGCTGCGGCCGGAGCGGGCCCCGAACGGGACGGCCGCCCAGCTGCTCGGCTACAGCCGCGACTACGCGGCAGCCCTCAAGGCGGCGGAATCGGCCGCCGTCGTCCTCGTGCTCGACGAGCCGGAAGTCACGATCCGGACTGCGGGCGCCCTCATCTACCTCGGCACGGTCCTGCCGGAGGGCGCACGTGACGCCGAGGTGGTGCTGCCCATCGCCAACGTGGCGGAGGAGGAGGGCACCTTCGTGAATCGGGATGGCCGGGTGCAGCGCTACTTCCAGGCGAAGCCGGCGCCCGGCATGGCGCGGCCCGCGTGGTGGGTGCTGGCCGAGCTGCTGACGGCCATGGGGCGGGGCGAATCGCTCGCGGGCCCCGACGCGGCGTTCGACCGGCTCGCCCGCTCGGTGGGCCCCTTCGCCGGCCTGAGCTATGCGAGCATCGGCGCACTCGGCAAGCCGGTCAACGCCGCCGTCGGGACCACGGCGTGACGTTCTTTCTGGTGTCCTCGATCATCAAGATCATCGTCGTGTTCACGGTGATCATGGTCGGCGTGGCGCTGCTGACCCTGGCGGAGCGGCGCATCTGCGCCTGGATGCAGGACCGCCTGGGACCGAACCGCGTGGGGCCCCAGGGACTGTTCCAGCCGGCCGCGGACGGGCTCAAGAATCTGCTCAAAGAAGAGACGCTGCCGGCGCAGGCCGACAAGGTGTTGTTCTTGCTCGCGCCGGCGATGTCCTTCGTGCCGGCGCTGCTCACCTTCGCCGTGATCCCGTTCGCCACGCCGCTGCCGACGCCGTGGGGCGACGTGGACATGATCGTGGCAAACCTGCCGGTGGGGTTTCTCTACATTCTCGCGTTCGGCTCGCTCGGCGTGTACGGCATCGTGCTGGCCGGATGGGCGTCGAACAACAAATACTCGCTGCTCGGCGGCCTGCGCGCTTCGGCCCAGATGATCTCCTACGAGATCGCCATGGGGATGAGCACGGTGGCCGTGCTGCTGCTCGCGGGCAACGTCACGCTCTCCGAGGTGGTCGCGCGCCAGGCGCAGTCCATCTGGTTCGTGTTCCCGCTGTCGCTCGCCTACTTCATCTTCATCGTCGCGGCGTTCGCCGAGACGAATCGGCTGCCGTTCGACCTGCCGGAGGCCGAGGGCGAGCTGATCGCCGGGTACCACACCGAATACAGCGCCATGAAGTTCTCGATGTTCTACATCGCGGAGTACTCGAACATGGTGACCGCGTCGGCCCTCATGACCACGCTGTTCTTCGGTGGGTGGGACATCCCGTTCACGACGTGGGACAATACGCCTCCCTGGACGGTGCTGAAGACCGTGGCGACGCTGGCGGCGTTCTGCCTGAAGGTGGGCTGCTTCCTGTTCCTGTTCATCTGGGTGCGGTGGACGCTGCCACGCTTCCGCTACGACCAGCTGATGGCGCTGGGGTGGAAGGTGATGCTGCCGCTCGCCCTCGGTTACCTGACGGTCATCGCTACGGCGATGTGGATCCTGCACGCCGTGCTGGGCTGGACCTACGACACCCGTTTCGGGCTCGCGCTGTTCGGTCTGAACGTCCTGCTCGCGATCCCGCTGTTCTTCGTGCTCGATCGCGGCCACATCGTCGCCGGCTCGATGGCCGAGGAGCGGGCCTGATGGCGATCGGCCTCAAGGTGATGAAGCGGCCCGGGACGCAGGTCTCCTACCTGCGCGCCACACTCAAGGGCATGGCGCTCACGTTCAGCCACCTGTGGCGGCCGAAGGTGACGATGCAGTACCCGGAGGAGAAAAGCAGCAAGGACTGGACGCTCTCCCCGCGGTGGCGCGGGACGCACCGCATGCTCACCGATGAGCAGGGGCGCGCCAAGTGCGTCGCCTGCGGCCTGTGTCCCCAGATCTGTCCGGCGAACTGCATCAAGTTGGTCCCGGGGGAGGACGAGCACGGCAACCGCTATCCGCTGATCTACGAGATCGACGAATTCCGCTGCGTGTTCTGCGGCTACTGCCAGGAGGTGTGCCCCGAGGAGGCGATCCACGTCGGGGTGCACTACGAGAACGCGGAGTATTCACGCGACCGGTTCGTCTACGATCTGGAGCGCCTGTGCGCGCAAACGCATCCCGTGTCGACGCTGTGGGACCCCTCCGACCCCAAGGGCGAGTAGCGCATGTCCGGGACGCTGGTGCTGTTCTGGGCGTTCGCCGGGCTGGCGCTGGCGAGCGCGCTGGGCTGCATCACGCGGCGCAGCCCGGTGGCGAGCGCCCTGTGGCTCGTCGTGACCCTGTTCGCGCTGGCCGCCCTGTTCGTGCTGCTCGACGCCCAGTTCATCGCCGTGCTGCAACTCCTGGTCTACGCCGGCGCCATCATGGTGCTGTTTCTGTTCGTGATCATGCTCTTGAACCTGGGCCATCCGGGTCCGATGGACGTGAAGGGCCCGGTCGGCGTCGGGACCGCGTTTCTGCTCGGCGGCGTGCTCCTGTTCCAGCTGTGGATCCTGCGCCAGGCCGCCCCCCCGGCGTCGATCCGGCTCCCCCCCGGGAGCGTGGCGCGCCTCCAGCAGGAACAAGGCCTGGTGGGCGCGATCGCCCAGCCGCTGTTCGACACCTACCTCATCCCGTTCGAAATCACCAGCCTCCTGCTCCTCGCCGCGCTCGTCGGCGCGGTGGTTCTGGCCAAGCGGAGGCTCTGAATGCTGCTCGGACCGGCCCTCGGCGTGTCCGCCGCGCTCTTCACGCTCGGCGTCTTCGGCGTACTGTTGCGCCGCAATGCCATCGTGATCTTCATGTGCGTCGAGCTGATGCTGAACGCCGTGAACCTGACGTTCGTCGCGCTGGCACAGCAGCTCGGCGTCGCCGGCCAGATCTTCGTCTTCTTCGTGATGGCGGTCGCCGCCGCTGAGGCGGCGGTCGGCCTCGCGATCATCCTCGCGATCTTTCGTCACCGGGGGACGGTCGACCTCCAGAACATCAACCTGCTCAAGGGGTGATGCCCACGTCCCTGCTGGGCGCCCTCTGGGTGGTTCCGGCGCTGCCGCTCCTGGGCTTCCTCATGAACGGCGCCCTGGCGCTGTGGCGCCCCAATGCCAAGACCGCCGTCTCGACGATCGGTGTGGGAGTACTGGTACTGGCGAGCGCCGCGGCGGGGGTCGCGGTGGCGGGATTCGCCGGCCTGCACCAAGCCGCGCCGCTCGTGTTCCGCTACTGGGAGTGGATGCCGGTCGGCGACCTGCGGGTCGACTTCGCCCTGCAGTTCGACCAGCTCTCGGCCGTGATGGTGCTGGTCGTGACCGGCGTCGGCGCGCTGATCCACGTCTTCAGCGTCGGCTACATGCACGCGGACGCCGGGTACGCGCGCTACTTCGCGTACCTCAATCTGTTCGTGTTCTTCATGCTGATGCTCGTCCTGGGCGCGAGCTTCCCCGTGATGTTCGTGGGCTGGGAAGGGGTGGGGTTGTGCTCCTACCTCCTCATCGGCTTCTGGTTCAACGAGCAGATCAACGCCGATGCCGGGAAGAAGGCGTTCATCGTGAACCGCATCGGCGACGTCGGCTTTCTGATCGCGATGTTCCTGATCTTCCGCGCGACCGGCTCGCTCGATTTCGGGCCGGTGTTCGGACGGGCCGCCGCGGCGTTCCCACCCGCCGGCGCCAGCGTCACCGCCGTCACGCTGTTCCTGTTCCTCGGCTGCACCGGAAAGTCAGCGCAGATCCCCCTCTTCACGTGGTTGCCGGACGCGATGCAGGGCCCGACGCCGGTGTCGGCCCTGATCCACGCGGCGACGATGGTGACGGCCGGCGTGTATCTCGTGGCCCGCTGCAACGTGCTGTTCGCGCTGTCGCCGCTCGGCAGCGCCACGGTCGCCGGGGTAGGGGCCCTCACGGCGCTGTTCGCCGCCACCATCGCCTTGAAGCAGTGGGATATCAAGCGCGTGTTGGCGTACTCCACGATCTCCCAGCTCGGCTACATGTTCCTGGGCGTCGGCACGGGTGCGTACGCCGCCGGGATCTTCCACCTCGTGACGCACGCGTTCTTCAAGGCGCTCCTGTTCCTGGGCTCGGGCAGCGTGATCCACGCCATGCACCACGCGTACCACGCCACCCACGCCCACGACGACGCCCAGGACATGCGGAATATGGGCGGGCTGCGACGCTATCTCCCGTGGACCGCCGCCCTCATGTGGATCGCGACCCTGGCCATCGCCGGCATTCCGCCGCTCTCCGGTTTCTTCTCGAAGGACGAGATCCTCGGTGCGGCGTTCGCGCTCGGGACGGCCGAGCCGGCCTGGCTCGTGTACTGGGCGATGGGCATCGCGGCGGCGTTGCTCACGGCGTTCTACATGACGCGACTCATGCTCTACACCTTCCACGGACCGAACCGCACCGGCGACAAGGAGCGGGAGCACCTGCACGAAGCGCCGTGGGTGATGACGGGACCGCTGGTCGTATTGGGCGTGCTCAGCGTCGTCGGGGGCGCGCTCAACCTCCCCGAGCTCATGGGCGGGGGCGCCGTATTGCGACATTGGCTCGAGCCGGTGACCGCGCTCGCCGACCGGATGCGCCCGGTGGTCGAGCTGTCGCACGCCATGGAGTGGACGCTCGTGGGGGGCGCCGTGCTGGTAGCGGCTCTCGGCATCGTCGGCGCAGTGCGGCTGCTGCACCCGGAGGCGCTGGTGCCGGCGCGGCTCGCGCCACCCGAGACCGGCCTCGAGCGGCTCCTGTGGAAGAAGTGGTACGTGGACGAGATCTACGACGCCGTCATGGTGCGCCCGGTGCAGTGGCTGGCGCGGGAAGTCTTGTGGAAGACGATCGACCTCCGGCTGGTGGACGGTCTGCTGGTCAACGGCAGCGCCACGGCCTCCCGGGCGCTCGGGTGGCTGGGGAGCAGACTGCAGACCGGCGAGGTGGGGTTCTACGTGGCGCTGTTCGTCGTCGGGGTCCTGCTCGTCGTCGGCGGGGCGATGCGCTGAGCGATGTACGCCCAAACGGTTCTCACGGCCCTCATCGCCTGGCCCGCGATCGCCGCCGTCGCGGTCCTCGCGGCGCCCGTGCGCCGGGCGAAGCACCTCGCGCTCGCGGCCAGCCTGCTCGAGTTCGCCATCTCGGTGCCGCTGTGGTGGGTCTTCCAGCCCGCAGGCGGGATGCAGCTGCAGCTCGACGTTCCGTGGATCCCGAGCTGGGGGATCCACTACGCCGTGGGCGTCGACGGCATCTCGCTCTTCCTGATCCTGCTCACGACCTTCCTGGTGCCGCTCTCGATCCTCGGGAGCTACAGCTATATCACGACGCGCGAGCGGGCGTTCTACGCGCTCCTGCTGGCGCTGACTTCCGGGATGATCGGTGTGTTCGTGGCGCTCGACCTGTTCCTGTTCTACGTCATGTGGGACGTGATGCTCATCCCCATGTATTTCATCATCGGGGTGTGGGGCGGACAGAACCGGCTGTACGCCGCGCTCAAGTTCTTCGTCTACACATTCTTCGGATCGCTGCTGATGCTCGTAGCGATCCTGGCGCTCGTCTACGTCGTCGCGCAGCGCACCGGGGTCTATTCGTTCTCCTACTTCCACCTGATGAGCAACGTCGGCGAGCTCGGAACGCTGGCGTTCTGGTTGTTCGGCGCGTTCTTTCTGGCGTTCGCCATTAAGGTACCGATCTTCCCGTTCCACACCTGGCTCCCGGACGCCCACGTCGAGGCACCGACCGCGGGCTCGGTGATCCTCGCAGGCGTGCTGCTCAAGATGGGGACGTACGGCTTTCTGAGATTCGCACTGCCGCTGTTCCCGCGGGTGGCGCTCCACCCGGCGGTGCAGACGGCGATCGTCACGCTGTCTTTGATCGGCATCATCTATGGCGGGCTCGTCGCCATGGTGCAACCTGACTTCAAGAAGCTGATCGCCTACTCGTCGGTGGCGCACCTGGGGTTCGTGATGCTCGGCATCTGGGCCCTGACGCTGCAGAGCGTCCAGGGAGCGCTCATGATCATGATCAATCACGGCATTTCGACGGGCGCCCTGTTCTTCCTGGTCGGCATGCTGTACGAGCGGCGGCACACCCGGCTGGTCGAGGCGTTCGGCGGGATCGCCAAGGTCGTGCCGCTGTTCGCCGCGGTGCTCACGATCGTGTCGCTCTCGTCGATCGGCCTACCCGCCACGAACGGCTTCGTGGGCGAGTTCCTGGTGCTGCTCGGGGCGTTCCGGACGTACCCCGCGGCCGCGGGGCTGGCGACCACCGGCGTGATCGTGGCCGCCATGTACCTCCTCCCCGCGCTGCAGCGCGTGATCTACAACCCGCTCGACAAGCCCGAGAACCAGGGGCTGGCGGACCTGTCGGCGCGCGAGCTCGCGGTGCTGCTGCCGCTCGTCGCCTGCATCGTGTGGATCGGCGTCTATCCGACGCCGTTGCTGCGGCGCATGGAACCAAGCGCGCAGCACTTCATCGAGTCGGTCCGGCCCGCGCCCGGGGCCCGGGCGGCGGCTCGATGAACCTCGACTTTCAGGCGCTCGACCTGTCCCGTACCGGCGACCTCCTCGTCGCGCTCGCGCCGGAGCTCGCGCTCACGCTCGCGGCGCTGGTGGTGCTTCTCGTGGTCGCGTGGCGGCACCGCACCCCCGAGGATGTGCGCCTCGCCGGCTGGCTGACGCTGGCCGGGCTCGGCGCCGCGGGGTTCGCGGCCTGGTTCCTGTGGTGGAACGGCGCCCGCGCGGCGGGGATCCCGGCCATGATCGCGGTGGACGACTTCCGGCTCGTCGCCGACTGGCTGTTCCTCGGCACGGCCGCGCTCACGGTGCTCGTCTCGTTCGACTACCTGGCGCGCGAGGAGCTGTGGCTGCCCGAGTACTTCGCGCTGCTGCTCTTCGCCACCCTGGGAATGATGTTGATGGCCGGCGCCGAGGATCTGATGGTGCTGTTCCTGGGCCTCGAGCTCATGTCGATCGCGCTGTACGTGCTGGCGGGAAGCAGCCGGCGCAGCGCCTCCGGCGCGGAGGCGGCGCTCAAGTACTTCCTGTTGGGCGCGTTCGCCTCCGGCTTCCTGCTGTACGGCATCGCGCTCGTCTACGGCGCGACCGCCACCACGAACCTCACCCTCATCGGCGTGCAAGTCGTGACGCTCGGTCTGCAGCACAGCACGATGCTGCTGATCGGGCTCGGCCTGCTGCTCGTCGGCTTCGGCTTCAAGGTGGCCGCCGTGCCGTTCCACATGTGGGCGCCCGACGTCTATGACGGCTCGCCGACGCCCATCACGGGGTACATGGCGACGGCGGTGAAGGCAGCGGCCTTCGCGGCGCTGTTCCGGGTGCTGGGAGAGTCGTTCGCCGCCGTCCCCGCCTGGCATGCGATCGTGTGGTGGCTCGCCGTCGCGACCATGGTGGTGGGAAACCTGGTCGCGCTGGCACAGCGCACCCTCAAGCGGATGCTCGCCTATTCGTCCATCGCGCACGCGGGCTATCTGCTCGTCGCCGTGGCGACAGGCACGGGGGCCGGCGCGGCCGCCTTCCTTTTCTATCTCGTCGCGTACACGCTGATGACGCTCGCGGCGTTCGCCCTGCTCGCCGCCAAGGGAACGAACGGAGAGCGCGACGTCCGGATCGACGATCTCGCCGGGCTCGCCCAGCGGCGGCCGTGGCTCGCGTTGGCCCTGGCGGTATGCATGCTCTCCCTGCTCGGCATCCCGGGCACCGCCGGCTTCATCGGCAAATGGTACATCCTGGTGGCGGCCACGGCGTCGGGGCAGGGGCTCCTCGCCGCAATCCTGGTGCTCGCCAGCGTGATCTCCGCAGGCTACTATCTTCCCGTGATCATGGCGATGTACATGCAACCCGAACCCTCCGCCGAGGCACATGCCGGGATGCGGCTCGGCCGACTCGGCAGCGCCGTCGTCGCCGCGGCAGTCGCCGGCCTGCTGTTCTTCGGCGTGCGGCCGAACCGGCTGCTCGACATCGCGCGGGTGAGCGGCGCCTCCGTCCGGGCGGCTCCCGCAGTCTCGTCGGACGTGACGCCCGCTCCCCTCCGAGAGCCGACCGGCCGCTGAGGCCAGGCGGGTCCCATGCAGCTCCCCGCCACCATTTTCCGCGAGTACGACATCCGGGGCACCGTGGGCGACCAGCTCACGGCCGAGGTCGCACACGCCATCGGGCAGGCGGTCGCCACGCTCGGATGGGAGCGGTTGCAGCGGGCGCCGCGGATCGCCGTGGGTCGCGACAACCGGCCGTCGGGCGGCGCGCTCGCCGAGGGGCTGCAGGCCGGGATCGCCGCGGCGGGCGGGCAGACGGTCGACGTCGGTATCCTGCCCACGCCCGCGCTGTACTTCGCCACGCATGTGCTCGACGTCGACGGCGGCGTGCAGGTCACGGGCTCGCACAATCCGCCCCAGTTCAACGGGTTCAAGGTGGTGCTGTCGGGCGAGGCGGTGGCCGGTCCCGAGATCCAGCGCCTGCGCCGGCTGATCGAAGAGGGCCGCGCCGCCGGGCGTGCGGGAGGCACGCGCCGGCGCGAGGACGCCGTACTGCCGCGCTACCGCGACGCGATCGCCCAGCGCAACAGCCCGCTCGCACGCCGCGTCAAGGTCGTCGTCGACTGCGGGAACGGCGTCTCCAGTGTGATCGCGGTCGAAACGCTGCGGCAGGTGGGCGCGGAGGTCGTGCCGCTGTTCTGCGAGTCGGACGGGACGTTCCCCAATCACCACCCCGATCCCACGGTGCCCGAGAACCTGCACGACCTGCAGGCGGCGGTGCGCCGCGAGCACGCCGAGCTGGGCATCGCGTTCGACGGCGACGGCGACCGGATCGGCGCGGTGGACGAGCAGGGGCGGATCCTGTTCGGTGATCAGCTGCTGGTGCTCCTGGGCCGCGACTTGGCGCGCCGTATGGGCCCCGGACATGCGGTGATCTTCGACGTGAAGTGCTCGCAGGTGCTCGCGCAGGAGCTCACGCGGGCCGGCTTGCGACCGACCATGTGGAAGACCGGTCACTCCCTGATCAAGCAGAAGATGAAGGAAGTCGGGGCGCCGCTCGCGGGCGAGATGAGCGGCCACATGTTCTTCGGCGGCGATTGGTACGGCTTCGACGACGCATTGTTCGCCGCCGCGCGCTTGCTGCACTACGTGGCGGAGCTCGGCGGTCCGCTCTCGCGCCTGCTCGCCGATCTCCCCGCCACCGTGTCCACCCCGGAGGTGCGGGTCGATTGCGCCGACGAGCGCAAGTTCGCGATCGTCGAGCGCGCCGCCCAGTACTTCGCCGCGCGATACCCCGTGTCCACGCTGGACGGCGTCCGCATCACGTTCCCAGACGGCTGGGGGCTGGTGCGCGCGTCGAACACTCAACCGGTCCTGGTGCTGCGCTTCGAGGCGGGCAGTGAGTCCGCGCTCGCCGTGTACCGGGCCGAAGTGGAGGATTGGCTCGCCGCTCAGGGCGTCCGACCGTGACGCGCCCGGCCCGGCGGTCGTGGCTGGTCGCCGGCGCCGCCGCGCTGGTCGTCGTGCTGGTAGGTGGGCGCTGGCTCGCCCTCGAAACCGCCGAGCGTGCCTGGGCCGCGAGCGTCCCCGCCGGGCACGTGTACGTCGTCGGGCACGACGTCGCCCGCCTGGTGAGCGGTCTGATCCTGCTGCTCGCCGTCGCCTGGGGCACCGGCAACGTGTTCTTCGTCTACCGCGCCATCGGCTCCGTGCAGCTGCCGCGGCGGCTCGGCGATCTCGAGATCGTGGAAGCGGTACCCCAGCGCGTGCTGCTCGGCGGCACGCTCGCGAGCGGTCTCGTCTTCGGGTTCCTGCTGGCCCTGGGCACGGGGGACTGGTCGATGGCGGCGCGCCTCGCGGCGCGTCCCCCGCGCTTCGGCGTCGCCGACCCGCTGTTGCATCGGGACGTGGGCTTTTACATCGGTGAGCTCCCCTGGCTCGAGCGCCTGCACGGGCTCGTCCTCCTGGCGAGCGTGACGGGCACGATCCTGGTCGCCCTGCTGTATGTCGGCATGGGATCGCTGCGCTTCCGCCGCTGGCTCCCTCAGGCGAGCGCGCACGCGCGGGGTCATCTCGGCTTGTTGCTCGCCGCGACGGCGCTCGCGCTCGCGTGGGGCGCGGTACTCGATCCGGCGGAAACCGTGGCGGGGCTGCACGGCGCGCTCGACCGCGCCGCGCTCGAGGTGCGCCTCCCGGCCGCCGCGCTCGTGACGGCATTCGCGCTGGTGGCCGCGCTCGCCAGCCTGGTGTGGGCGCTGCGCGACAAGCCGGCGCTGCTCGTCGCGAGCTGGAGCGTGCTGCTCGGCGCGGCGGCCATCGTCTACGTGGTGGTCCCCGCCGTCTGGCGTGGCGCCGTCCCGGAGGCGGCCGCGGCACTCGCCGTGGAACGGACGCGACTCGAGCGACTCGCCTTCGGCGCCGACTCGCTGGTGGAGCGGGCGCCTCCGGCGTGGCCCACCGCGGAGGCGGCGGTTACGGCCTTGCCGCTGTGGGATCCCGGCCGCGTCGGCGCGGCGACGGCCCGCCGCGCGTCGGAGCTGCTGGGCCCCCGCAGTGAAGTCGCGGGGATTGCGCTGTCGGCACACGGACCGAGCGGCGGCCGCGCCAGCTGGCTCGTGGCCGCGATGCCGGACTTGGACGCCCTGGCGCGCGCCCAGCCGCCGCCGGCGTGGCCTGACATTCACCGCGGCGCCTGGGCGCGGGCCGGGCGGCCGCTCGTCGCCGTAGAGGCCGACAGCGGTCTGCAGTTCGTCCCGGTCGCGACGCACGACTCGAGCACTTGGTTCGGTCCGGGCTTCCGCGAGTTCGCCGTGGCGGCTCCGGACACCTGGCCGCGGCTCCGCGCTTCCGGCATCCCGCTCGCCGGCTCGTGGCGGCGCACCGCACTCGCCTGGGCGCTGCAGAGCCCGGAGCTGACCCGTGGGGAGACCGATGGGTTGCTGCTCTTGTGGCGTCGCGACGTCGTGGAGCGGTTCCAGCGGCTCGCGCCCTTCGCCACGTTCGACGCCCCGGTGCCGCTGCTGGTGGAGGGCGCGCTGTGGTGGGTCACCTACGGTTACCTCGAGTCGGAGGCCTTTCCGCTGGTGCGGCGCGTCGAGTGGCAAGGGCGTCCCGTGCGCTACCTGCGCGCCGGGCTGCTCGGCACCGTCAGCGCGGCGAGCGGCACGACACTGCTCTATCTGGCGCCCGGCGCCGATTCGCTTGCGGCGGCGTGGGCCCGCGTGCTCGATCCGCTGGTGCGGCCGACCGACAGCCTGCCGGGGACCCTGCGCTCGCAACTGCCGTATCCACGCCAGGCATTCCGCATCGCGGCGGCCCTGGTCGCGCCGCCACGACCCGACTCGGTTGCGTGGCTGCCCCGTCCGCGGGAGCCGTTCGAGCTCGTCGCACCCGCAATCGACGGCGGCCGCGACGGGCGCGCCTGGACGGCCCAGGGGTTTGAGACCGGCACGCAGCGAGAGTTCGCCGCGCTCGTGGCCGCAACGATCGGACCGCGCGGGCCGGAGCTGTTCGCGTGGCACCTGAGCCCGGCGGTGCGCTTGCCGAGCCTGCTCGTGGGCTCACCGCAGCCGCCGACGGCGCCCGGGGTGCTGCGGCTGTGGAACGTGGGTGGAGGCCTGTTCTCGGAGCAGGCGCTGTTCAACGAGCCCACGCCCGGCGGCCCGCCGGCCGGCATCGACACGGTATTCCTCACCTGGAGCGACCGGCACGGCCAGGGCGCGACACCGTGGGCCGCCCTGCGGGACCTCCTGGCCGCCGAGCGTGGCGGCCGGTTCGCGGAGGACACCTCGCTCGCCGGGCGCTGGGACGAAGCGCGCCGCCTCGCCGCACAAGCCGACGCCGCCCTCGCCGCCGGTGATCTTGAGGCCTTCGGACGCTACTACCGGCAGCTCAGGCAGCTGCTGGATCAGGGCCGGCGCGCGCTTGCTCCCGCCCCGGCGCCACGCTAGGTTGCGCCGCCGTGACTCCGGGGACGATCGTCGTGGCGCTGGGCGGGAACGCGGTCGCGCCGCCGGGCGAGCGGCCCACCATCGCGAACCAGTTCCGTCACACGCGCGAGAGCCTCGCACCGATCGTGGACTTGGCGCGTGAGGGGTGGGGGATCGCCCTGGTGCACGGCAACGGCCCCCAGGTGGGCGACGAGCTGGCGCGCAACGAGCTCGCCGCCGAGCAGGTCGAGCCGCTGCCGCTCGGCATCCTGGTCGCCGCGACGGCCGGATGGATGGGTTACATGATTCAGCAGTCGCTCCAGAACGCCCTCGCCCGCGCCGCCCTTGAACGGCAGGTCGTCACCCTCGTCACTCAAACGCTGTGTGACGCAAACGATCCGAACCTACGCCAGCCGAGCAAGCCGATCGGCCACGCCCTCGACCCGGTCCGGGTGGCGCGGCTGCAAGCCCGGGGCGTCCCGGTGCGGGAGGAGCTGCCCGGTCGCTGGCGCCGGCTGGCGCCCAGCCCCCGGCCGGTCGCCATCGTGGAGCGGGACATGATCCGCGACTTGGTCGCCGCAGGCCACATCGTGGTCGCGTGCGGGGGTGGTGGGCCGCCGGCGTACCGCGACCCCGTCCTGGGACTCGAGGGGATCGACGCGGTGGCCGACAAGGACCGCGTCGCAGCGGTCCTGGGCCGTGAGATCGCCGCTGACGTGCTGCTCATCCTGACCAACGTGGACGCCGTATACCACGGCTACGGCACCAAGCATCAGCGCGCCGTGCGGCACCTCGACCTCGCGAGCGCGGATCACCTGCTCGCCGGGAAGGAGCTCGGTACGGGGAGCATGCGCCCCAAGGTCGAGGCGGCGGCCGACTTCGTGCGGGCAGGTGGCCGGCGCGCCATCATCGCCGAATTGGCCCAGGGTCTCCCGGCCCTGCGGGGTGAGGCCGGCACCACCATCACGCTGGAGCACGCGTGAACCTGCACGAGTATCAGGCACGGGACATCCTCAAGCGACACGGCATCCCGGTTCCGGACGGCGACGTCGCAGAGACCCCCGACCAGGCGCGGGCCATCGCGCAGCGTCTCGGCGGGAAGGTCGTGGTGAAGGCCCAGGTGCACGCGGGCGGCCGGGGCAAGGCCGGCGGCGTCAAGCTCGCCGCGCAGCCCGACGAGGCCGCCGCGCACGCGTCCCGCATCCTCGGGATGACGATCAAGGGCCTCACCGTCCACAAGGTCCTGGTGGCGCCCGCCACCGACATCGCCTCCGAGAGCTACGTCGGGATCATCGTCGACCGCGGCTCGCAGCGCCCCGTGCTCATGGTGAGCGATGCGGGCGGGATCGACATCGAGGACGTGGCGAGCACGACGCCCGAGCGGATCCACCGCCTCGCGATCGATCCTCGCTACGGGCTGTTGCCGCACCAGGGGTTGGGGCTCGCGCTGCGCCTGTACCGAGACCTCGCTCAGGCGCGCAGCGCGGCGGCGATCATGGCGAACCTGTATGCGGCCTTTTACGCCGTCGGGGCCTCGCTCGCGGAGATCAACCCGCTCGCCGTCACGCCGGACGGGCGCGTGCTCGCACTCGATGCCAAGATCGTGATCGACGACAACGAACTGGGGCGCCGTCCCGAGATCGCCGCCCTGCGCGACAGCTCGGCCGAGGAGCCGTCCGAGGTGCAGGCGCGCGAGGCGGGGCTGACGTTCGTCAAGCTCGACGGCTCGGTGGGGTGCTGCGTCAACGGCGCGGGCCTCGCGATGGCGACGATGGACTTGGTGAAGTACTACGGCGGCGCGCCCGCCAACTTCCTCGACATCGGCGGCAGCTCCAACCCGCAGAAGGTCGTCGACGCGCTGCGGATCATCACCGCCGACCCGCACGTGAAGGCGATCCTCTTCAACATCTTCGGCGGCATCACGCGCGGCGACGACGTCGCCAACGGCATCGTGCAGGCCACGCGGCAATTCCCGCTGGCGGTGCCACTCGTCATCCGGCTCACCGGCACGAACGAGGCCGAAGCCGTCCAGATCCTCAGGCAGGCCGGGTTCTCGGCCCTCACCGACATGGACGAGGCCGTGCGCCAGGCCGTCGCGCGGGCCGCGGCGTGAGCGTCTTCGTCGACCTCGCGACCCGGCTGCTGATACAGGGGATCACGGGGCGGGACGGCTCGTTCCACACGCGGCAGATGATCGCGTACGGGACGAAGGTCGTGGCCGGCGTGACACCCGGGAAGGGCGGGCAGCGGTTCGACGGCGTCGTACCGGTGTTCGACACGGTCGCGGATGCCGTGCGGGAGACTCGTGCGAACACCACGGTCATCTACGTACCGGCCACGCTCGCCGCCTCCGCCATCTACGAAGCGGCCGACGCCGGGATCGCCTTGATCGTGTGTATCACCGAGGGCATCCCGGTGCTCGACATGACGAAGGTGCTCCCCTATCTGCACGAGCGAGGCGCCCGGCTCATCGGCCCGAACTGCCCCGGCCTGATCTCACCGACGCAGAGCAAGGTCGGGATCATCCCCGGCAACATCTGCACGCCGGGGCGCGTCGGCGTCGTGTCGCGCAGTGGCACGCTCACCTACGAGATCGTGCACCAGTTGTCCACCAACGGATTCGGCCAATCCACCTGCATCGGCATCGGCGGCGATCCCTTGATCGGCACGAACTTCATCCACTGCCTCTCGGCCTTCCAGGCCGACCCGGCGACCGATGCCGTGGTGCTGATCGGCGAGATCGGCGGCACCGACGAGCAGCGGGCCGCGGAGTTCGTGCAGCAGGAGATGACCAAGCCCGTGATCGGCTTCATCGCCGGTCAGACCGCCCCGCCCGGACGCCGCATGGGCCATGCCGGGGCGATCATTTCGGGCTCGGCCGGCACGGCGGCGGAAAAAATAGCGGCGTTCACACGCGCCGGCATCTCGGTGATGCAGCGCCCGGCCGACGTCGTGCCGCTCCTGCGGGAGCGCGTGTGAAGCTCAAGGACGTCCTGAGCGCCGAGCACGTCATCGTGCCGCTGCGCGCCGGCACCGTCAAGGAAGCGACAGAACTGCTGGTCGAACGATTGATCCAAGCCGGCGCCGTCGCCGAGCCCCAGCGCTTGAACGCCGTGATCCGCCACACCTGGCCCGAGGATATGGTGTCGGTGGGGGAGCACGCCTTCCTGCCGCACTTCCGCACCGAAGCCGTGCGCAAGCTCGTCAGCGCGGTCGGCATCTCGCCGACGCCGATCCGCTGGGAGAAGGACCCCAACCGCGCGGCCCGCATCGTGATCTTCATCGTCGCCCCGCTGCGCGACGCCGCGCTGTATCTCCAGGTCGTGGGCGCGTTCGCCCGCGCGCTCTCCGCCCCGGATACGGTGCTCGCGCTCCTGGCCGCGAAGACAGCCGAGCAGGTGGTCCGGCTCGCGGCGCTCGACGCCGTGGAGCTGCCGAGCCAGCTCACGGTGCGTGACATCATGACGCCCGACGTCCTCACCGTGCACCCGGCGCAGACGCTCGGCGAGGTCGCTCACACCATGATCGAGCACGACATCCGGGCCATCCCGGTCGTGGACGACGGGGGCTCGCTGATCGGCATGGTGACCCATCGCGAGCTGCTGCGCTACCTCATTCCCGACTTTCTGCAGCGCACCAAGACCGGCGAGTTCCGGGCGCCGACCCGCACCCAGCTGCAGCGCGGCACCGCGGACCCGCGGCTCATCGCGGTGAAGGACGCCATGGCGCGCTCCGTGCTGTGCCTGTCGGAGGATCAGACGCTGAGCGACGTCGCGAACTTGATGAGCTCGAAGGACGTCGACCGCTTCCCGGTCGTCCGGGAAGGGGTCGTCGTGGGATTCCTCACGCGCGCGGACGTCGTCCGCCGCCTCATCGCGCCCTGACATGCTCACGCTCGCCATCATCAAGCCCGACGCCGTGCGCGCCGGCACGACCGGCAAGATCCTCGCCCATCTCGAGGGCGCCGGTTTCCAGATCCGCGCGGCGCGCCTCGTCAAGCTCACCACCGCGCAGGCCGAGGCGTTCTACGCGGTGCACCGCGAGCGGCCGTTCTATCGCTCGCTCGTCGCGTTCATGACGTCCGGGCCGGCGCTCGCGCTGGCGCTGGAGCGCGACGACGCCGTGGCGCGGCTGCGCGAAGTGATCGGCGCCACCGATCCGGCCGAGGCGAAGCCCGGGACCGTGCGAAAGCTGTACGCCGAATCGAAAGAGCGAAATGCGATCCACGCGTCGGATTCACCCGAAAATGCGGCGCGTGAGGTGGTGTTTTTCTTTCCGGAGCGAGAGCTGCGCGAGCTCGGTTGACTCAAGTCCCACAAGGGTTTAGCTTCGCTCGTCTATGTTGCAAGTCGACCTGCGGGAGCTGTCCGGCGGTCCCGCAAACACGCCAGCCGAGCTCGGGGCGGCTGACCCCCTGTTCGAGGGACTCGGGGTCGCCCTGGCCGGTCCGGTGCGGGTGAGCGGCCGACTACACGCGGCGGGAGAGGGGCGATTCTTCTGGCAGGGCTCCCTGCGCGCGCAGCTGGCGGGGGAGTGTCGCCGTTGTCTCGCCCCGGTCCCCGTGACGGTCGCCGCCGACATCCGCGCCCTGTTTACCCAGGATCCCGACGCGCTGGACGACCCGGACTGCTATCCCGTGCCGCGAGACGCGACGCAGATCGACCTCCGGCCCGCGGTGCGGGAAGAGCTGTTGCTGGCGGTGCCGCGGTGGGTGGTGTGCCGCGAGGACTGCCCCGGGCTGTGCCCGCGCTGCGGGCAGGACTTGAATGCAGGCCCCTGCGGCTGTCCGCCGGCCGGCGATCCCCGCTGGCAGGCCCTCGCCGCCTTCAAAGGCAAGCCCCGCGACTGAGACAAAGGACAATCCCATGGCCGTACCCAAGCGAAGAACCTCCAAGCGGAAGAAACGCGCCCGCCGCACCCACTACAAGGCGGCGCACATCACGCTCCAGCCGTGCCCGCGCTGCGGTGATCTGAAGCGGCCGCACCACGTGTGCCCGACCTGCGGCTACTACCGCGGCGAGCAGCGGGTGGCGGTCGAGGACTGACGTGATCCGCATCGCGCTGGATGCGATGGGCGGCGACGACGCACCGCGCGTGGAAGTCGAGGGAGCGGTGCAGGCGCTACGCGAGCTGCCGCCCACGTTCCGCATCCAGCTCGTGGGGCGGACCGCGGAGGTCGAAGCCGCGCTCCAGGCTCAGGGCGAGGTCGACCGCAAGCGGCTCGACATCGTCGAGGCCCCCGAAGTCGTGGGCATGGGGGAAAAGCCGCTCGCCGCCATCAAGAGCAAGCCCCGGTCCTCCATCGCGGTCGGCCTCGGCCTGCAGAAAAAGAGTCAGTCCGACGCGTTCATCTCGGCCGGCAACACCGGCGCCGTCATGGCGGCCGCGACGCTGCTGTTGCGCGTGCACGAGGGCGTGGCGCGCGCCGCCATCGGCACGGCGTTTCCGACCGCGGGCCGGCCGGTGCTCGTCATCGACGCCGGCGCGAACGTGGATTGCGACGCGCGCGAGCTCGTGGGCTTCGCCCACTTGGGCTCGGTATACGCCCGCGACGTGATGGGCCGCCCGAGCCCCGGGGTCGGGCTGTTGAACGTCGGGGAAGAGGACGAGAAGGGCAACGCCGTCGTCAAAGAAGCGCACCAGCTGCTGAAGCAGACCCCCGGGATCCGGTACGTCGGGAACGTGGAAGGGCGCGACATCCTCGCGGGTCGGGGCAAGGGCGGCGAGATCGACGTCGTGGTGTGCGACGGGTTCGTGGGCAACGCCATCCTCAAGTTCTACGAGTCCGCCGGCCGCATGTTCGCCGGGATGCTCACGCAGGCCCTCCCCGACGTGCTGGGTCGTCCCCAGGTAAAGCAGCTGTTCAAGTTCCTCGACTACTCGGAGTACGGCGGCGCCCCGCTGCTGGGCGTGAAGGGCGTCGCCATCATCTGTCACGGCGCATCCCCGGCGCGCGCGATCATGCACGCGGTGCGGGTCGCGGCCCAGATGGTTGAGAGTCACGTCGACCAGGACATCGGCGCGGAGTTCGCGGAGGGAGGCACCGTCCGGTGAAGCGGCCGATCGCCGAGCTCTGGGGCACCGGCAGCTACACGCCGAAGCGCGTGCTGACGAACGACGAGTTCTCGAAGATCCTGGACACCTCCGACCAGTGGATCCGCGAGCGGACCGGGATTCGCGAGCGGCGCGTCGCCGGGCCCGACGAGTCGAACGCCTGCATGGCCAAGGCCGCCGCCGAGCGGGTCCTCGAGGAGACGGCGCTCACGCCGCTGGACTTGGACGCGGTAGTGGTCGCCACCTGCTCCCCCGACCGGCTACTGCCGTCCCAGGCGTGCGACCTGCAGGCGATCCTGGGCGCCAAGAACGCGGCGGCGTTCGACGTCGGCGCGGCGTGCACCGGCTTCCTGTACGCGCTGAACGTCGCCGAAGGACTGGTCGCTGCCGAGCAGGCGCGACACGTGCTGGTCGTGGCCTCGGAGAAGCTCACGAGCATCATGGACTGGAGCGACCGGACGACCGCGGTGCTGTTCGGCGACGGGGCGGGAGCCACCATCGTCCGCCGGAGCGACACGGGCCGCGGGATCCTCTCGAGCTTCATGAAGTCCGACGGCACCCTCGCCGAGCTGCTGTACCGGCCGGGCGGGGGCGCCGCGCACCCGCCCGACGAGGCGCTGCTCAAGGACCACTCGTACTACATCAAGATGGCGGGGCGCGAGGTGTTCAAGGCCGCCGTGCTCTCGATGGCGGACGCCTGCGCCACGGCGCTGACCCGCGCCGGCCTGACGGCCGGCGACGTCGATCTGCTGATCCCCCACCAGGCGAACATCCGGATCATCGAAGCCACCGCGAAGCACGCGGGCGTGCCGATGGACAAGGTCTACGTGAACGTGGACCGCTTCGGCAACACCTCGGCCGCCTCCGTCGCGATCGCGCTCGACGAGGCCGTGCGCTGCGGCCGTGTCCAACCCGGGATGAAGCTGATGTTCTGCGCGTTCGGCGCGGGTTTCACGTGGGCGAGCATCGTCGTGCAGTGGTAGCTGCCACCGTGTGGCTCTGCCCGGGGCAGGGCGCTCAAAAAGTCGGGATGGGTAAGGATCTGGCCGAGCGGTTTCCGGCAGCCCGTGACACGTTCCAGGCGATCGATCAGGCGCTCGGCTTCGGCTTGAGCCGGCTGATGTTCGAGGGACCGGAAGAGGACCTCACGGCGACCCACAACGCCCAGCCCGCCATCCTCGCCCACAGCGCGGCCGTGTTCGCCGTCGTCGCCCCGCGGGCGGGCGCCGGTACCGCCGCGGCAGGCCACTCCCTGGGCGAATACTCCGCCTACGTGACGGCCGGGGCGCTGGCGCCCACCGAGGCGGCCACGGTGGTGCGGCGCCGCGGAGAGCTGATGCATCAGGCCGGCGCCGAGCGACCGGGCACGATGGCCGCGGTGTTGGGGCTCGCCACCGCGGAGGTCGAAGCCGCCTGCCGCGACTCGTCCACCGGAGGCGAGGTCGTGGTCGCCGCGAACCTGAACGCGCCGGACCAGACGGTCATTTCGGGCGATCCCGCCGCGGTCGCACGTGCGGCGGAGGCGTGCAAGGCGCGCGGCGCCAAGCGGGTGATAGCCCTCAAGGTGAGCGGCGCGTTTCATTCGCCCCTCATGGGCCCGGCGGCGAATCAGCTGCGCGTCGCGCTCGAGCGCGCGCCGTTTCGCGACCCGCGCTTTCCCGTGATCGCCAACGCCACCGCCGAGCCCGTGCGGGACGCCACCCGGGCGCGCCGTCTGCTGGGCGACCAGCTGACCACCCCGGTGCGGTGGGTCGCCTGCATGCAGCGCGCGGCCGAACTGGCCGCCGGCGACGCGCGATTCATCGAAGTCGGACCGGGCAACGTGCTGGCGGGGCTGTTGAAGCGGACGGTGCCGGGGGCGAGCGCCGTGAGCCTGGGGACGGCGGATGAGGTCGCTCGCTTCCTTGAGGCGGCCTGACGCAATCGGGATGAAGATCGACCTCACCGGCAAGGTGGCCCTCATCACGGGGGGCAGCCGGGGCATCGGCTTCTCGATCGCCCAGGCCCTGGCGGGCGCCGGGGCGACGGTGGCGGTGCTGGGCCGGGACGGAGCCAAGGCAGGCGAGGCGGCCCAGGCGTTGGGCGACGGGCGGGCGCGCGGCTACGCCTGCGACGTGACCCAGGCTGCCCAGGTCGAGCGGGCGGTCGCGGCCGTCGAGGAAGAGTTCGACCGGATCGACGTGCTCGTCAACAACGCCGGCACGACGCGAGACAACCTGTTGTTTCGGATCAGTGAGGACGACTGGAATACCGTGCTCGACACCAACCTGAAGGGCGCGTTTCTGACGACCAAGCACGCCGCCCGCGGGATGATCAAGCGGCGCTGGGGTCGGATCATCAACATCACCAGCGTCGTCGGGATCTCCGGAAACAAGGGGCAGGCGAACTATACGGCGTCCAAGGCGGGCCTGATCGGGTTCACCAAGTCGGTCTCCAAGGAGCTCGCCTCGCGCAACGTGCTGGTGAACGCCGTGGCGCCGGGGTTCATCGACACCGAGCTGACCCGCGGGATCACCCGGGAGGCGCGGGATACCTTGATCAAGGCCATCCCGCTGGGCCGGTTGGGGCAGGGGCAGGATGTCGCCGCCGCCGTGCTCTTTCTCGCCTCCGACTTCGCCAGCTACATTACGGGGCAGCTGCTGGTCGTCGACGGCGGGATGGTGCTGTGACCCATTTCCCACACCTCCATTGAGGATACCCATGGCAATGGAAATGAAGCAGCTCGAAGAGAAGGTCAAAGACATCATCGTCGAAGAGCTGGGGGTCGAGCGCGACAAGCTCACGTCCGACGCGAGCTTCATGGAGGACCTGGGCGCGGACAGCCTCGACACCGTGGAGCTGGTCATGGCCTTCGAGAAGGAGTTCGACATCGACATCCCCGACGAGGAGGCCGAGAAGCTGCGCACGGTGGGGCAGGCGCTGCAGTACCTGCACGAGAAGATGGGGAAATAGCCGGATGCGACGGCGGGTGGCGATCACGGGTCTGGGGACCGTGACTCCGCTGGGGACGAGCGTCCAGAGCACGTGGGAGGGTCTGGTCGCCGGCCGATCGGGGGCGGGCCCAATCACGCGCTTCGACCCGGCCCAGAGCCCCGTGAAGTTCGCCTGCGAGGTCAAGGGCTTCGACCCGGCCCAGTTCTTGGACAAGAAGGAGATCCGCCGCTACGACCTGTTCGCGCAATTCGCGATCGGCGCGGCGGAGCAGGCGGTGGCCGACGCCTGCCTCGTGAACAATTGGGACAAGGTGGACCTGCGGCGCATCGGCGTCCTGGTCGGCACCGGCACCGGGGGGCTCCAGACCTTCGAGGAGAATTGTCGCGCGCTGTTCGAGAAGGGGCCGAGTCGCGTGTCGCCGTTCTTCGTCCCGATGTACATGCCGAACGTCGCGGCCGCGCTCATCTCGATGCGCTACGGCGCGAAGGGGCCCAACTACTGCACCGTGTCGGCGTGCGCGTCGTCCGCCCACAGTGTGGGCGACGCGCTCGATCTCATCCGCAACGACAAGGCCGACCTCATGATCGCGGGCGGCGCGGAGGCCGCGATCACGCCGCTCGCCGTCGCGAGCTTCGCCAACATGAAGGCGCTCTCGGAGCGCAACGACGACCCGCCGACGGCGAGCCGCCCGTTCGACAAGGATCGCGACGGCTTCGTGATGGGGGACGGCGCCGCCGTGCTGATCCTCGAGGAGTGGGAGCACGCCAAGCGGCGCGGCGCAAAGGTGTACGCCGAAGTCGTGGGCTACGGCATGACGGCGGACGCGCACCACATCACCGCGCCCGCGCCGGACGGTGCCGGCGCACGAGACGCCATGCAGCTCGCGATGCAGGATGGGGACGTGCAGCCCGACCAGATCGGCTACATCAACGCGCATGGCACGTCGACGCCGCACGGCGACGCCGCCGAAACGGCGGCGGTGAAGAGCGTGTTCGGCGGCCAGGCACGCAAGCTCGTGTTCGGCTCCACCAAGTCCATGACCGGCCACCTGCTGGGCGCCGCCGGCGCGCTCGAGGCGGCGGTCTGCGCGCTCGTCGTGCAGACCGGGATCATTCCGCCCACGATCAACCAGTTCACCCCAGACCCGGCCTGCGACCTCGACTCGGCGCCGAACCGGGCCGTGAAACGGCACGTGGACGTCGCGCTCTCGAACTCCTTCGGGTTCGGCGGGCACAACGTCACGCTCGCGATCAAACGGGCTGCGTGATGGGCGATCCCGCCCTCCAGCCCATCGCCGAGAAGGTCGCGCGCAACGCAAGGCTCACGCGCGACGACGCGCTCGTGCTCTTCAACTCAGCGGATCTGCTCGCCATCGGCCGGCTCGCCGACCTCGCCAACCGCCGGCGCAACGGCGACCGGGTGTACTTCGCGGCGAACCAGCACTTGAACCCCACCAATGTGTGCGTGCTGCGCAACACCTGCGTCTTCTGCTCGTTCGCGCGCATGCCGCAGGAAGCGGGGGCGTACACGCGGAGCCTCGAGGAGGTCTTCGCCGAAGCGGACGCGGCGCGCGACAACCCGACCCGCGAATTCCACATCGTCGGCGGGCTGCACCCGAAGCTGCGCCTGGCGTATTACTTGGAGATGTTCCGCGGCCTGAAACAGCGGCACCCCGGCGTCCACATCAAGGCGCTCACCGCCGTCGAGGTCGCGCACCTCGCGCGCCTCGAGCGCCTGAGCGTGCGCGACGTACTGCTCGCGATGCGGGACGCCGGCGTCACGAGCCTTCCGGGAGGCGGCGCCGAGGTATTCAGTCCTGCGGCGCGCGCCACCATCGCCGACAAGAAGCTGTCTGGCGAGGAGTGGCTCGCCGTGCACCGCGAGGCGCATCGGTTGGGCATGCCTTCCAACTGCACCATGCTCTACGGCCACGTCGAGACGATGGCCGACCGCGTGGACCACCTGCTCGCGCTACGGGCGCTACAGGACGAGACCGCCGGATTCCTCACCTACATCCCGCTCGCGTACCATCCGGATCACAACGAGTTGGGCGAGGCGCTGGGGCGGACCGGCACGGCCACGACCGGCTTCGACGACCTGAAGAACATCGCCGTCGGGCGGCTCGTGCTCGACAACATCCCGCACGTCAAGACCCACTGGCCCATGGTGACGCCGTTCATCTCGCAGGTGGCGCTCACGTTCGGGTGTGACGACCTGGAGGGGACGGTCGTGTTCGAGCGGGTCTACCACGAAGCGGGCGCGGGCACGCCGATGTGGCTCGGCTACGATCAGGTCGTCTCGTTGATTCGTGGGGCCGGGAAGGAGCCGGCCGAGCGCGACTCGCTGTACCGCACGGTGCGCACCTTCGAGGGCTACGTCCCGGACCCCCTCCCGATCAGACCCGCGGCCCCATTCGATGGGCCCGCGGGCCCCACCTTCCACATCGAGCACCGACGGGCGGCGGCGGCCAGGAAGCGCTCGCTGCCCGTGCTGGACGGCATGGAATGAGAGTCGGCCGCATCGGCTACATCAACTGCTACCCGGTGTACGGCGCCATCGATCGGGGCGTCGTCCCGCTCCCGGCCGATCTCGTGACCGGTACGCCCTCCGAGCTCAACGACCTGCTGGCCGCCGGCGAGCTGGACGTGAGCGTGGTGAGCGCGGTGGAATACGCCCGCAATGCCCGCGACTACGTCCTGCTCCCCGACCTGGCCATTTCGTGCGACGGGCCGGTGCGCAGCGTCGCCCTCTTCTCGCACCGCCCGGCGGTCGAGCTCGACCGGGCGACTGTGCTCTTGACCGCGTCGTCGCGGACGTCGGTGCACCTGCTCGAGCTCCTGTGCAAGGACGTGTGGCACGTGCAGCCGCGGTTCGCGCAAGCGCGTGCCGAGGCGGCGGACTTAGACGGCCTCGCCGGGCTGCCGCACGACGCGGTGCTCGTGATCGGGGATCCGGCGCTGCTCCTGGCCGCGCGGCACGCGTACGCCCACCGCTATGACCTGGGCGAGGAGTGGAAGCGCTGGACCGGTCTGCCGTTCGTGTTCGCGGTGTGGGCGGCACGCCGGGCGGCAGCACGAGACGCGGTGGGCGACATCCAGGGAGCGCTGCTCGCGTCGCGGGACTGGGGGCTCAGGCATCTCGACTGGCTCGCCGAAGCCGCATCGCGGGCCACGGGCGTCGCCGTGGCGGACTGCCGCAGCTACTTCGCCGGCCTCGACTATGCGCTCAGCTACAAGCATCTCGCGGGCCTGACGGATTTCTTCCGTCGCCTCGCCGCCCGCGGGATTGTCCCCGACGGGGCGCTCCGGTTCCTGCAGGTGGCGTGAGCGTGGTCGACCGCACCTCCTCCGAATTCCGCTCCGCGCTGGAGCTGTACGAGCGGGCCACGCTGCTCGAGCTGGGTACGCTCGCCGATCAAGCGCGCTGGCGCCTGCACCCCGATAACGTCGTTACGTACATCATCGACCGGAACATCAACTACACCAACGTCTGCGTCGCCGACTGCAAGTTCTGCGCGTTCTACCGCCGTCCCAAGCACGCCGAGGGCTACGTGCTCTCGTTCGAGCACATCGGCCGGAAGATCGACGAGCTGCGCGCGCTGGGCGGCGTGCAGATCCTGATCCAGGGCGGCCACAACCCCTACATCCCGTTCGCCTGGTACCTGGACCTGCTGCGCTACATCAAGCGGCATCACCCGATCCATATCCACGGCTTCTCTCCGTCCGAGATCGACTTCTTCGCCGGGCGTTTCGGAATGACGCTCGAAGAGGTGATCCGCGAGCTGGTCGCGGCGGGCCTCGACTCGGTTCCCGGCGGCGGCGGTGAGATTCTGGTGCAGGAGATCCGCGACCGTGTGGCGAAAAAGAAGGCCGGCGCCGACCGCTGGCTCGAAGTGATGGAGACGGCCCACCGGCTGAGGTTGAAGACGTCGGTCACCATGATGTACGGCCTGGGCGAGACCGCGGCCGACCGCATCGAGCACCTGTTCCGCGTCCGGGAGGTCCAGGCGCGCACCGGCGGCTTCACCGCCTTCATCTGTTGGCCGCTCCAGCCCGAGCATACCGAGCTCGAGCACCTCCCCAAGACCGACGCCGTCACGTACCTGCGCACCCAGGCGATCGCGCGCATCGTGCTCGACAACGTCCCGAATATCCAGGCGTCCTGGGTGACGATGGGCCCCAAGGTCGGGCAGGTGGCGCTCCGCTTCGGCGCGAACGACTTCGGCTCGCTCATGATGGAAGAGAACGTCGTCTCGGCGGCGGGCACGACGTGGCGGATGACGCTGCCGGAGATGCAGCGGCTGATCGCCGACGCGGGCTATGTGCCGCGCCAGCGCCGCCAGGACTACAGCGTCATCGACGAAGCAGCCTGATGCCCGACGTGCTCATTCTCGTCGGCTCCGAGAGCGACAAGCCGAGGATCGAGCCCGCCTTCGAGGTGCTGAGCAAGGCGGGCGTTTCATACGAGTTTCACGTGTCCTCGGCGCACCGCCAACCGGAGCAGACGGCCAAGCTGGTGTCGGGTGCCAGAGGTCAGGGATTCAAGGTCATCATCGCGGGCGCGGGGCTGTCGGCGGCCCTGCCGGGGTTCGCCGCGTCGCTCACGGACCTGCCCGTGATCGGGGTACCGTTCGCCGCCGGACCCTTGAACGGGCTGGACGCGCTGCTCGCCACCGCGCAGGTGCCGAGCGGCGTGCCGGTCGCCACGGTCGGAATCGACAACGTGAAGAACGCGGCGCTGCTCGCGATCCGCATCCTCAAGGTCTGACGTCGCCACGTCATGCGTGTCGGCCTCGGGTACGACTCGCACCGCTTCTCCCCCGGCCGCAAGCTGATCCTCGGCGGCGTCGAGATCGCGCACCCGCTCGGTCTCGCCGGCCACTCCGATGCCGACGCGATCGCCCATGCGCTCACCGACGCCGTGCTCGGTGCCGCCGGGCTCGGAGACATCGGCACCATGTTTCCCGATTCCGATCCCCGCTGGCACGGCGCCGACTCGCTGGAGCTCTTGAAACAGGCGTACCGCGCGGTGCTGGCGGCGGGTCACAAGCTCGTGCAGGCCGACGTCACCGTCATCGCCGAGCAGCCGAAGATCGGGCCCCATGTGACGAAAATGCGCGAGCGGCTGGCCGGAGCCGTGTCCGTGGCGCCGGGCGCCATCTCGGTGAAGGGGAAGACCAACGAGGGGATGGGCTGGATCGGGCGGGCGGAGGGGATCGCGGTCATCGCGGTCGCGCTGTTGGAGTGACCGATCTCGTCCACTCGCTCGAATCTCTCCCGCCGGGCCCGCTCTACGCGCTGATCGCCGTCTTCGCCGCCCTCGAAAATATCTTCCCCCCCGTTCCCGCCGACACCGTCGTCGCGCTCGGCGCATTCCTGGCGGGGCGGGGGACACTGGATCCGTGGGCCGTGTTCGGACTCACGTGGAGTGCTAACGTCGGCTCCGGAGCGGCCGTGTATTTCGCCTCCCACCGGTTCGGCCGGCGATTTTTCCAGGGGACACTCGGACGGCGCCTGCTCTCCGAGCGCACCATGGGGCACATCGAGCGAGAGTATCATCGCCATGGAACGTACGGGATCTTCCTGAGCCGGCTGCTGCCGGTGTGGCGTGGCGTGGTGATGCCGTTCGCCGGGATCGCCGGCGTCCCGCCGGTGCGGGCACTCGTCCCGCTGGCCCTCGCGTCGGCGCTGTGGTACGGGGTCCTCACGTACCTCGTGACCGGGCTGGGCACGAACCTGGACGCCGTCCTGCGGGCGGTCGCGCGCGTCAACGGCGCGCTGGCCGTCGTCGCGCTCGCGGCGGTGCTGGGCCTCGGGCTGTGGATTCGGCGCCGCCTGAGGCGCTAGCACCCTGGGCGGGACGTTCTCCTCAAGTCGAGCGGAGTTGGTCTTTCACCGGGAGCCTGCGGATGCGCTTGCCGGTGGCTGCGAAGATCGCGTTGGCGAGCGCCGCCGCCGTGACCGCGGTGCCCGGCTCCCCGATCCCACCGGGCGCCTCGCCATTCCGCACCAGGTGCACCTCGATCGTGGGCGTTTCGTTCATCCGTAACGTCCGGTAATTGTTGAAATTTGACTGCTCGACCCGCCCATTCTTGAGCGTGATTTCGCCCCACAGTGCGCCGCTGATGCCGAACACCACGCCGCCTTCGATCTGTGCCTTCACGATGTCCGGGTTCACGATCGTGCCGCAATCGACGGCGCAGACGATCCGGTGCACCCGCACCTCGCCCGCCTTGGACACCTCCACCTCGGCGACCTGCGCGAGGTAGGTGTTCCATGCGCTGTAGAGGAGCGACACGCCGCGGCCGCGCCCGGCGGGCAACGCGCGCCCCCACCCGGCCTGTTTCGCCGCGAGGTCGAGCACCGCACGGGCCCGCGGCGCCTGGCCCAGGAGCGCACGCCGGTATTCGACCGGATCGGTCTTCGCCGCCGCGGCGAGCTCATCCATGAAGCTCTCGATCACGAAGTTGTTGTGGGTGACTCCCACGCCGCGCCAAAAACCGGTGCTGAGCACCGGCTCCTCGTGGCGCAGGTACTCGACTTGGATCGCTGGAATGTCGTAGATCAGCTGGATGGCCCCGTCTGTCGCGTCGCCGTCGAGCCCGTCCTTGAATGCGGGGGGCGCCCAGCGGGCGAGGATGGACGGACCCAGGAGCCGATGGGTCCAGGCGACCGGCCTGCCTTGCGGGCTCAGGCCCGCGGCGATCCGGTCGTAATAGTAGGGGCGATACACATCGTGCTGGATGTCCTCTTCCCGCGTCCAAACGACTTTCACCGGACCTTCGACCTCTTTCGCGATGCGAACGGCCTTGGTTTCGAAATCGACCTCGAGCCGGCGGCCGAATCCACCCCCGAGCAGGTGGTTGTGGACGACGACCTTCTCCAGCGGGAAGCCCGTGACCTGAGCCGCCGTTGCCTGCACCCGACCGAGCACCTGGGACCCGGTCCAGACCTCGCAACCGTCCTTCCGGACGTGAACCGTGCAGTTCACCGGCTCCATGGTGGCGTGCGCCAGGAAAGGGACCTGGTACACCGCCTCGAGCTTTCTTGCCGCGCCGGCGATAGCCGCGGCCGCGTCGCCCTGCTTCCGGGCGACCACGCCGGCTTCCTGCGAGGCCGCGTCGAGCCCTCGGACGACATCAGCGGTGCTCACCTTGGCATTCGGCCCATCGTCCCAGCCGATGACGAGCGCCGCCAGCCCCTGCTTCGCCGCCCACATGTGATCGCCCACCACGGCGACCAGGTCATCGAGGCGCACGATCTGGCGCACGCCAGGGATCGCCTTGGCTTTGCTGTCGTCCAGGCTGGAGACCTTCCCCCCTAACACCGGGCTTTCGGCAAGCGTAGCGATCTTCAGCCCTGGCAGCCGTACGTCGATGCTGTACTGCGCCTTCCCGTTCACCTTGTCTGGCGTGTCCAGGCGCCTCGCCGGCGTGCCGATCAGGGTGAAATCCTTGGGATCCTTGAGCACGACCTTCTCCGGCACGGGCAGTTTGGCCGCCGTCTCGGCCAGCGCTCCGTAGCTGAGCGTACGGCCGCTCGGCGCGTGGGATACCACGCCGTGCCGCGCTCGGCATGACCCCGGGTCGACCTTCCACGTCTGGGCGGCGGCGGCGACGAGCATCGTGCGCGCGATCGCGCCTGCGGTCCGCAAGGGGGTGTACAGCATGCGCACCGATGACGACGCGCCCGTCATCTGGAAACCGACCAGCGGATTGGCGTACAGCTTATCGTTCGGTGGGGCGTGCTCGAGCTGGACCTGGTCCAGCCCGACCTCCAGCTCTTCCGCCAGGAGCATGGGCATCGCCGTGTACATGCCCTGGCCCATTTCGACCTGCCCCATGGTCAGGGTCACGCGTCCATCAGTCCCGATGCGAATGAACGCGTTGGGCGCGAAGTCCGGTGATGCCGCCGCCCGTGCGTCGAAATGCCACCCGAGCAGCAGTCCGCCCCCGGCGGCTGCACCCGCAACCAGGAACTCCCGTCGCGACACGCGTTCCATGGTCAGCCTCCAGCCTTGACAGCGGACGGCGTCCGTGCGGCCTGCTTGATGGCCGCGCGGATGCGGACGTAGGTCCCGCAGCGGCAGATATTGCCGGACATCGCGGCGTCGATATCGGCATCAGTGGGGTGGGCCTTCTTCGCGAGCAACGCCGACGCCGACATGATCTGACCCGACTGGCAGTAGCCGCACTGCACGACTTCGAGATCCAACCAGGCTTTCTGCACCTTCCGGCCGGCCGGCGTCTCGCCAATGGCCTCGATGGTGGTGATCCGCTTCCCGACGGCCGCGCTCACCGGTGTCACGCACGACCGAGTCGGCTGTCCGTCCAAGTGCACGGTACACGCTCCGCACAATGCCATCCCGCAGCCGAACTTCGTGCCGGTCAGGCCGACGACGTCCCGCAGCACCCACAGGACCGGCATATCCGCCGGCACGTCGACGGTCACGTCGCGTCCGTTGATGTTCAGTGTTGCCATGACCGGTCCTCCATGAGATGGCGAAGGGTGAGCTTGCCGGATACAGGGCAGCTTCTAATGAAGGACCTTGGGGCTATCGGGGTTCCCGCTCGCCGGCCAGAGCCACGTCGCCCCACGATCTCCTCACCGGCACGCGACAGCGCGACTGCTTCGATCTTCGTTCCGCCCAAGTCGATGCCGATGCGCACGGAGGCAGGCAAAGCTTACCTGCTCCGGGCGTGTCGCTGGCGCCTGGGCTTCGGGCGTTCCGTTGCCTGTCGCGGCGCACGCCGCGCGAGCCGCTCGCGCCGGCGAAACGTGCCCGGCCCGACGCCCTGCATCCGCGCGAACGCCTTGCTGAACGCGACCGGATTAGCGTAGCCGACCGCCTGGGCCACGTCGGCGATGACCGCGTCGTCTTCGCGCAAGCGCTGAGCGGCGAGCGTCATGCGCCAGCTCGCCAGGTACTGCAGCGGTGACTCTCCCACGAGCTCCGAAAATCGCGCCGCGAACGCCGAGCGCGACATCGCGACCGACGAGCCGAGCCGCTCGACCGTCCACGGCTCGGCGGGACGCGCGTGCATCAGGCGCAGCGCGCCGCCGATGGCCGGATCGGCCACCGCGCCCAGCCCGCAGGCCGGCGCGTCCACCGTCGAGATCCAGAATCGCAGGGCGTGCACGAAGAGCAAGTCGGCCAGGCGCGCGAGCACGATCGAGCTTCCGGCGCCCGGTGACCCGCTCTCGCTGAGAATGAGCGGCACGAGGCCGGCGAGCTGCGGGCTGGCCGACACAGCTCCCGCGGGGAGATGGATGGCCGGCGGGAGTGATGCGAGCAGCGCGTTGCGCGGCGCGCTTCCCAGCGTGAAGTGTCCGAGGATGATGGACGTCACCGGTCCATCGCCGCCCGCGCGAGCCGCGTGTGGCTCCCGCGGACAGGCGTCGAAGTCGAAGCTCAGCGGGGGCACGTCACGGCGGTCGACGTCGCGCAGCTCGTGTGCCGAACCGAGCGGGAGGATCACCGCGTCGCCCGTGGAAAGCGGAAGCGGGCGCCCGCCGCGCACCTCGAGCCACGCGCTGCCGCGGGCCACGACGTAGAAGCTCAAGTAGTCGCGTTCGGGAATCCGCAGCCGCCACGGCGCTCCAAAATCGACCTTCCCGAAGATGGCCGTGCGCAGGTGGACCGCCTCGAGGACCTCTCCGATGACGTCCACGGCCATGTCCGGCGCGGCTGGACGCGCGGTAGTGTTTTTCGGCTTCATAGGCATGGATAATCCATAACGATCCGGCCATTCTGCCACAAGGATGCAAATCGGCATCGATAGCTTCGCGGCGGCGTACGATGACTCGAGCCTGGCGGTCAGCCCGTCTGACCGCTTGCGCAACCTGGTCGAGCAGATCGAGCATGCCGACCAGGTGGGGTTGGACGTCTTCGGAATCGGGGAACACCACCGCCGGGAGTACCTCGATTCCGCTCCCGCGGTCATTCTCGGCGCGGCGGCCGCACGAACCCAGCGCATCCGTCTCACGAGTGCGGTCACGGTCCTGAGCGCGGCCGACCCGGTGCGAGTGTTTCAGAACTTTGCCACCCTCGACCTGCTGTCGCAGGGCCGCGCGGAGATGATCGTGGGCCGCGGTTCGTTCATCGAGGCCTTTCCCCTGTTCGGCCTGCGACTGGAGGACTACGACTCGCTGTTCGCGGAGAAGCTCGACCTCCTCCTGAAGATCCGTGAGAACGAGCACGTCCACTGGTCCGGCAAACATCGGGCTGCGCTGACCGGTCAGGGCGTCTACCCGAGACCCGTGCAGGATCCTTTGCCAATCTGGCTGGGGGTTGGCGGGACCCCGAACTCGTTCGCTCGGGCGGGCGCGCTGGGACTTCCCCTCATGGTCGCCATCATCGGCGGTGAGCCGCGGCGCTTCCGGCCGCTGGTCGATCTCTACCGCGAGACCGGCAGGCGAGCCGGGCACCCACCCGACCGACTCAAGGTCGGCGTACACGCGCTGGGCTATGTCGCAGCCACGACGCGGGAGGCTGCCGATGCCTATTTCCCCGGCTACGCCCGCGCCGTCGCCAGTGTCGCGCAGGAGCGCGGCTGGCCTCCCGCCACCCGCGCGGGTTTCGACGCGCAGCGCGGTCCTCATGGCGCCCTGCTGATCGGCAACGCCGACGAAGTGGCGGAGAAGATCATTCGACATAGTGAAGCGCTGGGCGGGATCTCCCGCATCACGTTTCAAATGAATGCCGCCTCCCTACCTCACGCGCAGCTCATGCAAGCCATCGAAGTGCTCGGCACCCGAGTCGCACCCGCGGTGCGTCAAGAAATGGCGGACGCACGGTGACCCCACACGCCACCGCGCTCGGCGCGGGTCTGCTCGTCGCGCGCGTCGTGGTCGGCCTCGCCATGAGCGCCCATGGCGCCCAGAAGCTGCTCGGCTGGTTCGGCGGGTACGGCCTCGCGGCGACCGGCGCGGTCTTCGAACAGCTCGGCTTCCGTCCGGGCCGCGTGTTCGCGGCATTCGCCTCACTCGCGGAGATCCTGGCCGGTCTTCTCATCGCGCTCGGCCTCCTCGGCCCCGTCGGCCCGGCGCTGATGCTAACCGTCATGATCGTCGCCGCCGTCACGGTGCACTGGGGGAAAGGATTTTTCGCGACGACCAACGGCATCGAGCTGCCGCTCCTTTACGCGACGGTCGGAGTCGCGCTCGCGCTCATCGGGCCGGGCCCCTACTCGCTCGATGCGCTGCTCGGCCTGGAGGCGCTGTGGTCGCCGGCCTTCGCGGCCGCCGCGTTGGTCGTCGGCGTCATCGGCGGCATCGGCAATCTCGCGGTGCGCCGTCGTGGCGCGGCAACAGGAATCGCACAACCCGGAGGGTAGCGATGACTCTCAGGCACGAGATGGCGTGGTTGGCCCTCCTGATCGGCAGCATCGTCAACGTGAGGGCGGCGAACGCGAATGCCCATACGGTTCCCGGCCACCCTCGCTCTGCACGCGACTCGGCTGCCCGGGACGAGATGTACGCGGCGGTGCGCGCATACGTTGCCGCCGAGCGCATACCAGCTTTTGCTCGCAAGTACGGCATGAAGTGCTCGGCCTGTCATCTCGCGGTGCCGGTGCTCAACGCCTACGGGCAGGCTTTCAAAGACAACGGGTACCGGATGAAGAACGGCACCGACGACCTGCGGGCCAACGAGCCGGGCTATTGGCCCGTCTTCGCTTGGCTGTGGAAGAACTACGAGTACGA